>Ga0180007_10006204_pt1 | contig 11751 bp, 5 predicted proteins | sample MM_PC_MetaG_FD_121122 | JGI IMG/M metagenome (GOLD analysis project Ga0180007, IMG submission 121122) | Groundwater microbial communities from the Aspo Hard Rock Laboratory (HRL) deep subsurface site, Sweden - MM_PC_MetaG | ecosystem: Environmental > Aquatic > Deep subsurface > Groundwater...
AAGATTTACCGCTTGTCCTTTCTTTAATTTTTTCAGTACATCCACAGAGATTTCAGCTACCTCTTCCATGCTATCCTTAGCATCAAGAATTTTCCTCATCTTGCGGTTTTTAGGTTGGATAAGTTTAGTGTATTTCTCAAGCAGAGAATCTTTTTCTTCTTTAGTTAAAGGCGCATTGGCGATTAATTTGCCAAGTCTGCTGTTGTTTTTTGTGGAAATAGTGGTTTTCCCTTTCACGGTTCGTTGATCTTCTTTGATTATGTCTTTTATTCCTGCTTGTAACTCGGGTTTGCTTGCAAAACAAGAATGCATAAAAAGTTCGCTGACAAAAGCTCCCTCAAACTGTTCATAGCCTTCGTATTTAGCAGATAATAATTCATCATAATTTTCAGTATATTCCTTTGTTTTATCCTCTATTGACTGCACAGCGCCTTGTACTTTTTCAGCCTTATCAAACTTGTTAGGATCTTTTTTTAGCATGCTGCGCCTACGCAGAGCTCCCATCCCGAAGGTGCCAAGCTGACCGGAGGAATACATTGCTTCAACGGTTTCGCGATGTTTTTCAGCTAACCGTTGTTTTTCTGTTATATATCGATCTAAAGTTTGACGCGTGCGGGCAAGCTGAACATATTTTTCATTTGCAAATTTAGCGGCCTCGGGCGTTTTGCGCCATTTAGCGACTTTACCATTTCGTACAATCTTTTTAATTTTCTCTTTAGAACTATTCCCGGTCATGCCTAAAGCTTTAACAGCCTTGTCTTCATGGAATTTATGGACAGCGCTATCAATTCTTGCTGAACTTGTGACTTTAAAGCCTGCCAAATTTTTCATAAAAGATCCTTCCATCTTCTCAAGGTCCTTCAAGTGTTCACGGCCAGCTTCAGAAACAGATTTCTCAGCTTCTTTGACATTTGTGATGGTTTTAACTTCCAACTTATCAGTAGAGTCGTTTTCAAAAGTTTCTACAGAGCTTCTTCTTTCATCATCACTAGCGTCCACCCACACAAACCTGCGGTTGTCGAATTCTTCCAAGTGTTTAATAAACATATTTTTGTTTTTAAATCCAATAATTATAGCAAAAATCGCCCCGGAAGTCCAGAGCTAGAATAGTCCCAAGTCTCAAGTACCCAGTACCAAGTTAACAGTATGCCAATATAAAAAAGCGTTTCCCCGCCAAGGCGGGACAAGCCCGAAGGGAAACACCACCTACTGGGTACTTGGTACTTGGTACTCCTTACTCATTACTAATCATCAAACACCGCACCAAGCCTCCTGAAGATCTCCCTCTCCACAAACTCTTTGTCACGGCCGTACTTCAAACGCGAAAGCTGTTTGATCGCTTCGCCAACTTCGATGTCGCCCTCCTCAAGATAAGGGTTGATAGGTGTGATCGAAAAGGGTTTACTTGGCTGTGTGTCGATAGAAAGCTTCATAACAGCCTTATATTTATCAATGTTAATTAGATCTTGATCTGAGAATACCGGGGCCATCTCTTTTCCCATGAATTCAGCGTCCTGAGCACCGATTTTATAACTCATAATCGTTCCGACATTACCGAATACCGCATCCTTCAAGCTGACTTGCCTGGAGCCTTTCTTGGCGGCACTACCTTCAAGCTGTCCCAGGTATTGGTGAGCCATATTCAGACTCAGGCGATATTTACGAGCTTCAGACAAAATCGATTCAATACTGTCCGTAACATAGTTTTGGAACTCATCTATATAAAGGAAGAAATCTTGTCTCTCTTCTTTCGACTGTTTCTGTCTGCGCATAGCCGCCATCTGTATTTTGGCCACGATCAGCATACCCAGAAGCTTCGAATTAAGGTCTCCGGTTTCACCTTTTGATAAATTCATAAGAAGAATCTTATTCGAATTCATCGCCTCGCTAAAATTAAAAGCCGACTTGGATTGACCGATAATATTTCTCATCATCCCGTTCGTAACAAAAGCACCGAATTTCGCGGCAAAGTACGGGATCATTTCCTGCTTTTCACGCGCACCGGTCTTGGCCATCTGATGCTCCCAGAACGAACGCACAATAGGGTTTTTTACATGCTCAACTTTCAGCTTCTGGTAAGAATCATCGGTAAACAAACGAACGATATCGGTAAGAGAACCGCCTTCGGGATCGGCCATCAAAGTCAAACAACCGTTACGGAAGTAATCCTGGATACGCGGCCCGAAAATTTCCTCATCAAAAAGCTTAATCATAATATTCATCGCTTCAAGAGCGATATAATCCTTCTCCTCATCGGTATCACCCTCAAGAATATTAATCCCGATAGGTCTGTCCATATCCCCCGGGTTGAAGTAAATCACATCATCCGCTCTCTCTCTCGGGATAAAAGGCAGAATATCCTCAACAAGCTGTCCGTGAGGGTCAATTACGCAAAGCCCATGCCCATCGCGCAAATCCTGCCTGATCATAACTTGCAGAGTGGAAGATTTACCGGTACCCGTTTGTCCGATTATATAGAAGTGACGGAATCGATCCTCTCTTTTAATATAAACAGGGGTCTTAACTCCTCTATACACATTATGTCCAAGCAGAAGCCCGTCTTCCGGCAGATTATGCGGTGGCGGGGCTATTTTGTAGTCTTGCCAGTTAATCGCGGGAGACATGTTGTATTTGGCGTCAGGGAGGTGGTAGAGGCTCATTATTTCTTCCGCGCTGAGTATGGGTTTTCTGTGGAAAAGTCTTTGAGTCCAGTTTCTTCTCATTCTTCTGTAAATAAAATTCTTGGCCAAAGCGGCATTGAAATGATACCTGGTACGAGCAAATCCGTTGGTGTCTGGTGAATAGAACTGAGAAAACCCTCCGGCAAGGGTTATATGAAGTCCTTTAGCTTCAGTTATGGTCGGCGCCGTTGTGACGATCCTTACAATCGTTTCGTAACCTATCTGAGTATTTTTTTCTTCAATAGCCTTCACTTTCTCATCCGTTAGAGGAGTGGTGCGGCCTCCAGATTGGTCGGGCTTAGTGCCGAGATATTCATCGGCGGGACCACGGAACATGAAGTTGATCATCGCTCCAATCCATGAGAATGGGTTTAACTTTGTCAAAAATCCGGCAGACTTATCCTCCATAACCTCTTTCGCGATTTTGCGGCCTCTTTTCTGCCAACCGTCTTTCGCCGGTCTTATCATGATTTGGATAGCGGCAGACTCGTCTTTTTCAATTTTGGACAAAATATTCGTCATATTATTAAGAGGGTCGGCGGTCATTCGTTGATAAGTTCTGATAGGGTAGCAAGGACTGTCTGCAAGTTTCATATAGCAACCCGACACCTTATTCCCTTTTTTAAAAATATTATAATCTTCAACTCGTTCAACAAATGAGTCGGGATAAAAGGAAGTCAGCTGTTTCTCAACATAATTGGCAAGTTTTGCCGGGACAACACAATAAAAATCTATAAGTTCGTCACGAACCGCATACTCAAAAGACAAAAAGTCCTGCCCGATGAAGTAATCGATCACCTTGGAGTTATACATGCCGTATAAAGCCTCAAAAAATTGCTTCATAATCGCAGATACTTCCTTGAAATCCTTCCCACTCGAGAACTGGTCTCTTTCTTTTTCGCGGTCTTCTTTTGACTCTTTTTTAGGGGTTCTTATTAAAAGAAAAACCATATTCAGCGATCTTCCGGTATTAAACCGCCATCTCATCAAGGCGACAGATGCAAAGAACATTGCGACTGCTCCAATCAAAGCCAGGATTGCTATTAAATATGGGTTCATAGGTTCAGTTATTTCCTAAAATTATAACACAAAATTATTCTTTTGACAAAGATATGTGTAGCTCGGCGATCTGGTCTTTCGGCAGCTCGCTCGGTGCACCTGTGAGCAGATCTTTTGATTTTTGATCTTTAGGGAAAGCAATAACTTCGCGGATATTCGGCTCATCAAGAAGAAGCATAATAAACCTGTCCAGCCCCCAGGCAATGCCTCCATGCGGGGGAGCGCCGTACGAGAAAGCCTCGAGCAAGTGACCGAATCTTTCTTTAGCATCCTCTTTCGATATTTTTAAAGCATCAAAAACCTTACTTTGCACATCGGGATTGTGGATTCTAATGCTTCCTCCTCCGATTTCAACGCCGTTCATGGCCAGGTCATAAGCTTTCGCCTTAACTTTCTCAGGTTCTTTCTCCAACAGATCAAGGTCATCATCTTTTGGTGCCGTAAAAGGATGATGAGAAGAGGTGAGTTTTCCCTCTTCCTCGCTCCATTCGAATAAAGGGAAGTCAACAATCCAAGCAAGAGCAATTTTGTTATTGTCGATTAGACCTTGTTTCTCAGCGACCTTAGCTCTGGCAGCTCCGAGAACAGTGCAAGCTGTCTCGAATTTATCCGCGGCAAAGAAAATCAGATCTCCTTCTTCAACCTCAGTCCGGTCCTTGATATCGGAAAGCTCTTTTTCGGATAAAAACTTAACAATCGGCCCTTTAATCTCTCCGTCTTTGAGTGAAATCCAAGCCAGTCCTTTCGCACCATGTTGTTTGGCCAAATCTTCAAAAGAATCCACCTCGCTCCGAGGCATTTCAGCTCCGTCCGGAATGCGCAAAGCTTTCACAACTCCTCCCGATGCAACAGTCCCGGAAAAAACCTTAAATTCACTACCGGAAACAATGTCTGAGACATCGGAAAGATGCAGCTCATAACGAATATCGGGTTTATCACTGCCGTAAGTGCTCATTGCATCGTGCCAAGTCAGCTTCGCAAAAGGTTTGGTCACCAGTTCTTTGTCGGGGGTAATTTCTTGAATAACTTTCGTGACAAGTTTTTCATTCAAATTCATAATATCCTCCTCGGAAACAAAAGACATCTCCATATCCAACTGAGTGAACTCGGGCTGGCGATCACCTCTCTGATCCTCATCTCGGAAACACCTCGCAATCTGGAAATATTTGTCGATACCGGCCACCATAAGAAGCTGCTTCAATTGCTGTGGCGACTGTGGCAAAACAAAAAACTTCCCCGGATAATTGCGGGAAGGAACAACATATTCGCGACTGCCCTCCGGAGTACCTTTAATCATCACGGGAGTTTCAACCTCAAGAAAACCTTCCTCGTCCATCAAGTCGCGGATCATTTTAATAAGCTTATGGCGAACAATAAGGTTCCTTTTCATCCTATCGCGCCGCAAATCCAAATACCGATATTTTAACCTCAAATCCTCCGAGACAGGCTTGTCACTGTCAATCTCGAACGGGGGAGTCTTGGCCCTGGAAAGAATCTCAATCCCGCCACCCAAAATCTCGATCGCTCCTGTATTCATATTGGAATTCTCCTGATCTGCAGGCCTAATCCTAACCAATCCTTCAATTTTAAGTACGAACTCGGGCCTAATGTCGTCAGCAATAGTATGCGAATCCTTGTCGTTCGAAGGATCAAATACCACTTGAGTAATTCCGTATCTATCTCGTAAATCTATAAAAATCAGCCCCCCATGATCTCTTCTGCGATTAACCCACCCGGACAAGGTTACTTTTTTTCCTTTCTGCTCTGCGGTTAGCTCCCCGCAAGTGTGTGTCCGGTACATTTTTATTTTTGGTTAAAATGGATCACGAGTATTTTTACATGATAGGGAGTAAAACACAAATAAAATCTTACCTGTTATACTAAGCGGCTCCGGGGGGACTTTCTGTAGATGGGTCGATATAATCATTAACTTTTGGATAAAACGCTATAGATCCATCAGGACGTAACTCCAAAATTGCTCGGGTAGATTCCCATTTACCTCCTGAATTTCGCAGCCAATTTCGAAGATTTTCAGCGAATTTTTGATTCCATTCTCCGGAAATCAATGTGCCATCAAGGCCAAGAGGATCTTCATCTATATATTTTTCTCTTCGTAAATACTGGGCAAGTAGAAAAGCAAGACCGGAAGCTAATCCGTCAGGAGTTACGACGAACGCTCCATTTTGACACTCAACATGAAATGTCATAAGTGAAGCAAGAGACCATGCCAATTTGGTGCGTATAAACTCTCGAGCACCTTCCGGGGAAAATGGCTTGAGAATAGAAGATGTACCATCAATACGCCTTTCTTGCCCGAAAATCATCAAAAGTCTGTCGCGAATCCCCTGAATCCCTTTGCCCGGGATTGCAAGCTCTCGGATCAACTCATCCGAAGCTTTAAAGTCAAAAGTAGGATCGGGAACCAGCCCAAGTCGAGGAGATGTTCCTATGATTTTTTCTCGCATAGTCATTTTAAGTTAACCCCTCAATTTCTTCCTTCAGCTCCTCGCTAATCTCAACCTCAAACGGCACCTTGATCCTCTTAATCTCGGAACCGTTCTTAATATGAATTTCAACCTTACTGCCATCTCCTTCATGTTGAGTAAGAAGAGCCTTTAATTCCGTGAGATTCCCAATCTTCGCCTCTTCCATTTCTATAATAAAAATTCCATCTGTTGCAGACTCATCCAAATCAATGTCCTCAATCTCCTCTGCTTCTTCATCCACTTGAGACTCAATCTCAATCTTTTTCGCCTGCCTGGATACTTTTTCATCAGGATTAAAAATCCCCTGCTCCTTTGCATTCTTAACCATCGCATCAAGGGAAACCTTCTTGGCTTCCTCGCAGGCAAACTGAAGCTCTCCTCGGCGGAGATCAATTCTGCCGTCCATCGAAACAATTTCATCTTCACAAAAAACATGATGATACTTTTGGAAAGATTTAGGAAAAACAATACAATCAACTCTTCCTGTAGGGTCTTCCAGCACAAAAGTCGCCATATAAGTTCCACTCTTTGTCATAATTTTCTTGAGATTCGTTATAATTCCGGCCATTTTGTTCCTTTTACCAACATCTCTCTTTGTAATTTTCCCGATCAAAAGAGCTTTTTTACCCAAATATTTGGAAAGCCCCTGTAAAGGATGTCCGGAGACATAAAGTCCCAAATACTGCTTCTCCCAAAGAAGCCGCTGATAATCGGAAGCCGGAGAAGCCTTCTTGAGCTTCAAGGAAGACTCAATATTGCCTCCGAACATATCGATTTGACCTTCAACCTTCTCGACTTGAGCGCTTTTGGCAAAAAGGGTAATATCCAAAGCACCATCTCCAATCTGTTGTCTCTCTCCCAAGCAGTCCAGGGCTCCCGAGTAAGCAAGAGCATCGAGAACCTTTTTATTAAGCAATTTAACAGGGACTCTTTCAGCAAAATCCTCAATAGACTTAAAAGGTTTATCCCGAACAGCGGTAATCTCCTCAACGGCGTTTTCACCAATACCTTTGATCGCACAAAGGCCGAACCTGATAGTAGCGTCATCCACAACCGTAAAATTCGCCCTCGATTCATTAATATCGGGCGGCAAAACCTTAATTCCCATCTCCTCACACTCATTAATCTCAATCACAACACGATCTGTATCTCCGGAATCACTGGAAAGCAAAGCCGTCATGAAAGCGGCAGGATAGTGAGCCTTCATGTAAGCTGTCTGGTATGCAATCATGGAGTAGCAGGCCGAATGAGACTTATTAAATCCGTACCCCGCAAAAGGTTCGATAACCTTCTCGAAAACATCTTTGGCAAGTTTATCGCTGTGTTTATTCTTTTTGGCCCCAGCCATAAACCTATGCCTCTGTTTTTCAACGATTTCCGGGTCTTTTTTTGCGATTCCCTTGAGAAGAAGATAAGCCTCACCAAGCTCCAGCCCGGCAAAAACCTGAGCAAGCTTCATAACCTGCTCCTGGAAGACGGCAACACCGTAAGTTTCCCTCAAAATAGGTTCAAGAGATTCATGAAGATATTTAACCTTCTTTGAATTGTGTTTACCCTTGATATAGTCGGGGATCCATTCCATCGGTCCCGGTCTATAGAGAGCGTTCATCGCGATAAGATCAGCAAGTTCTGTTGGTATGAGTTCTTTTAAATATCTTTTCATTCCCCCCGATTCAAACTGAAATACTCCTGTTGTACGCCCTTCAGCCATCAATTTAAAAGTATCTTCATCATCAAGTGATATCTTTTGAATATCAATTTTTTCTCCCGTCATACGCTTAACTATTCCTAGTGCGGTTTGTAGAATCGTGAGATTTTTCAGCCCCAAAAAATCCATCTTCAAAAGTCCGAGATCCGCAAGAGGCTTCATCGAATATTGAGTAACAACACCTTCTTTGGCACCTGTCGGATTTTGCAGAGGAGTGTATTCGGTTAAAGGTTCGTCGGCGATCACAACAGCACACGCATGAGTTCCCGCATGCCTGATAGTTCCTTCAACCTTTATTGCCATATCGAGAAGTTTCCGGGAAGCATCCTCTTCTTGGTAAGCCTTCTTGAGCTGTGGGTCGTTTTCAACAGACTGTTTAAGAGGAGTATGTTTGCCCAAAACAGGAGGAGGAACCATTTTTGAAATCCTGTCGACATCACTGTAAGAATGCCCAAGAGCTCGCCCCACATCTCGAATGGCCGCCTTGGCCGCCATAGTTCCAAAAGTGATAATTTGAGCCACATTGTCCTCGCCGTATTTATCAACAACATAAGAAAGAACCTCATCCCTCCTGTTGTCCGCAAAATCTATATCGATATCCGGCATTGATACACGCGCCGGATTCAAAAATCGCTCAAAAAGGAGGCCGTATTGCAGAGGATCTAATTCCGTAATACCCAAATTGTAAGAAATAATCGATCCGGCCGCAGATCCGCGTCCCGGACCAACGACAATACCATTATCTTTCGCATACTTAACAAAGTCCCACACAATCAAAAAATAAGTGGAAAACCCAAGTTTACTGATTATGCCAAGTTCATACTCAAGCCTTTCTTTAGCTTCCTTAGAAGGGGACGACCCATATCTTTCTTTCAATCCTTCCTCGCAAAGCACTCTCAAATATTCATCAGGATTCTCGTTTTTTGGAGTTTTGAATGAAGGAATTTTATTTTCTCCAAAAGAAAGCTCCACATTACATTGATCCGCAATCGCGACGGTGTTCTTCATGCAATCCTCAGATATTTTATCAAAATATTTAGCCATCCTCTTAGGATCCCGAATCGAGAAATCGCCCTCATACCGCATCCGATCCTCATCATAAATGGTTTTCTGAAGCTGAACGCAAAGCAGAACATCATGAGCATCGGCATCGGAAGAACGCGCATAATGACAGTCGTTGGTGGCAACCATAGGAGCACCAGTTTCCTTCGAGAGTTTGGGCATTTGATCATTAACCATCAGCCACTCCTCAATCTCGGGATGGTGCTGCAACTCCAGGAAAAAAGAGTCTTTCCCAAAAAGTTTCTGGTATTTAGTGGTCAGCTCGCGTGCCTTCATATAATTGCCTCCAAGTAGAGCTTTGGGGATATCGCCGCTCAAACAAGCGCTGAGCCCGATAAGACCTTCTCCGTACTGCTCCAAAAGTTCAAAATCTATCCTCGGTTTGTAATAAAAACCCTCAAGATTCGCAAGAGTAGTCAATTTCATCAGATTCTTATAACCCTTCTCGTTTTTGGCCAAAAGAACGAGGTGACTATACTTGTCATTTGCATCCTTGATTTCCCGATCACCTGTGATATAAGCCTCGCAACCGATAATAGGTTTTATGCCGGCCTTCTTGAATTTCTGATAAAACTCGATAGCCCCATACATAACTCCATGGTCTGTAATCGCCATAGCGGGCATAGAGAACTCCTTGCAGACTTCGATGCACTCTTCCACCTTCGTAAGCCCATCCAGAAGACTGTAATGGGTATGATTGTGCAGATGAACAAAACTCATTGGCCGGGGAGGTAGGGTATTTGTGTAAGGAAAAATACATTATCCGTCAGCCATAAGCAATACGCTGTAGGCTAAGCCAATCACTGATAAGTGCTCAGGTTTTCGCTAAGCCACGCATCCACCCATCCGAATATTTCCCCGACAAAAGGGATGTTAGCTAAAACATTCCCGATAATATAGGCCACCAAGGTTAAAAAAGCGGTAGCTCCTATAATGAACCCAAGTCCTCGCATAGTCCCGGCAAAGAAATTTGTAAAAAAGATTTTTCTCGGAGAAGATACATATTTTATGAATTCGGTCATGGTCTCAAACTCCCCGATGTTGAACTCAATATTAACCGGTCGAGTTTTGGATTCCAGGGTCGGTTTCTTTTTAGGCATGTTTATTTTTGTTAACTTTTAACTGAAAAATATCATTTTGTTGACTAAAACGCAATTTCCGCTAATAATACTCCCGCATTTTTTGAAAAACTAGCCGCGGTGGTGGAATTGGTAGACACGCTGGTCTTAGGAACCAGTGGGGTTAAACCCGTGAGAGTTCGAGTCTCTCCCGCGGCACCAGATAAGGGCGAGTTTTGCGTTCCGCAGCGTTAGGAAGGCGAGTTCCATCGAGCCTTCTGGGAGCGGAGGGCCATCTTTCCAGACTTCTTTTGCTGTACGGGCATATTTTTGCCACATCAACTAGTTTTACTTCTTTTTTATAGATGGGAAGTATCCATCTTAGCCTTTCTTCCCTGATTGTTTTTGACATAGAGATACTCATGTTACCGAGCCTAATCCAACCCGGCAAAAACCGCCAAATGTCTGTACACATTACCCAAGCCCCTTGACACCCCCCTCTCTTTCATGTATTATCCGCCCCTTCCCAGGAGTAAAAACAATTTTATTTGACAGTTTTACGGGATTGAAATATACTCCACACCCTAAATTTGCAAGAAAGTAAACTTTAATACATAATTTACCACATACCATGGATCACTCAGGCGCAAAAAACGCACTGGAGGAGGTGAACCTCGCAGAAGTACTGGAAGAACTCTTTATGGTACTTACCGATAAGGAAAAAAGTGTGGTGGTGAAAAGATTTTCATTGGACAGTCAACCGAAAAAAACACTCGAAAGCATCGGACAGGAGTTTTCAGTAACAAGAGAAAGAGTCCGTCAAATCGAGAAGATCGCCCTCAGCAAGTTAAGAAGAACAACTCCGAACACCAAGCTGAACCTTGTAAATGAAATAGCAGGAGGCCTGATTAGAAAAAACGGAGGTGTTTTACTGGAAGAAGATGTGATTGGCGGAGTTCTTAATAAGATCGCAAAACCGACAGAGATCGACAGGTATATTATCGTTTTGAGCCTATCCGTAAATGAAGACTTGAGCCTGGGAGACAGCGCTAACAAGTATCACAAATTCTGGCATCTGAAATCTGTATCTTTCTCAGACATAGCAAGGGTTCTCAAAATCGCACATAAAAAACTAAAAGATAAAGAAGATACAATCGCAGAAATGAAACTTGTGCGAGATGTTCAGGCCGATTTGAAAGCTGACGGCTACAACTACAGCGAAGATTTCATGGGAGCCTGCTTCGAAATAGACAAAGGTATGAGGAAAATCGATACAGGATACGGTCTTATGACTTGGAGGCATGTGAACCCTAAAAGCATTCGCGACAAGGGTTATATTGTCCTTAAAAAAGCTTCCAGACCACTTCACTTCATCGAACTTGCCAATAAGATTATCGAAGCCAAATTCGACAAAAAAGTTGTCACAACTCAGGCTGTTCACAACGAACTTATCAGATGTGACAAGTTTGTTTTGGTCGGTAGGGGACTTTACGCTCTTCAGGAGTGGGGATACAGCGAAGGGACGGTTGCAGACATTATCGAGTCGGTTTTGGATAAAAACGGCCCGCTGACCAAAAAGCAAATCATAGACAACGTCCTAAAACAGCGCCAAGTTAAGAAGGGAACCATCTCATTGAATTTACAAAAGAACAAACATTTTGCTAGAGTAGGTCGCGCAACTTATGCGTTGGATCTAA
>Ga0180007_10006205_pt1 | contig 11750 bp, 27 predicted proteins | sample MM_PC_MetaG_FD_121122 | JGI IMG/M metagenome (GOLD analysis project Ga0180007, IMG submission 121122) | Groundwater microbial communities from the Aspo Hard Rock Laboratory (HRL) deep subsurface site, Sweden - MM_PC_MetaG | ecosystem: Environmental > Aquatic > Deep subsurface > Groundwater...
ATTGAGAGCGAGACGGATGTTCCCTTCATCTTTAGATATGAACCCGATGAGACGCACTACGTTTCATTTATAAATCCTAGAGAGATAATGGTTGCTGGCAAGGAATTTGCTGGAGAGATAAATATTCAACTCCTAGAAAGTTGGTTGCCCTGATGACAACTACAGAATTGATGTTTGCTACCAAGCCGGAAAAAGCGGTTTACTATGTTTTAGTCCGCTTGGGCGAAGTTTTTGACTTCCAGAGCCAGATGCTAGGTGCGCATGGAGAAAAGGGGTCAACTAGAGCTGACTTCCTACTTCCTGAACATAGCTTGGTAATCTCTGTCATTGGCTGGTATTTTCACAATCGCCCAGAGTCAAAGGCAAGAGATAGGCTCCAGAGGATTGCGTTGGAGTCTCAAGGATACCAGATTATCTATATAGACGAACAGGATGCTTTGGATAATGCAGACCACTATGTCCGCGAGGCAATTCGTGGAGTAGACCATTCAAGGTATCGCTATCTTGTTTAATAGGAGATTGCCATGCCAAACGGAAAACTACCTGAAAAACAGAAAGATGTGATACAAGAAATCTGGCAAGCTCTTTATGGGGTTCCTGACACTGAGGATAATGGTATTTATGGCGATTTCAAAGACGCCTACCAAGTTATGAGAAATAACAGCAAACGTATTACAAAACTAGAAATAACAATGGCTTCTTTAATTACTCTGTTGATAGGTGCTGGCGTACTTGACGCCACTAATGTAATTCACGTATTCGGGGGTTAAATGGAAGAGCCTCCCTTCTACGATTCGATAGAGGGTTATATGAACGAATGCAAAATATGTAAAGGGAAACGATTTGTTATGAAAGCAATCGGGGATGGTACTCTCAAAAGAATCCCCTGTCCTGAATGTAATAAGGAGGAAAAATGAGCAAGGATGACAAAGTTACACTTGAACCAGAAGACTCCCCAATGGGGCAGTTCCAGAAAGAACGTACGGATGCAATCTCTGAAATGTTTGACAACGTATCTGATAACGGTATCTACCCAACAAGTAGATTCTTCGCTAGGTTAGATACTTGCGTCCGTAGTCTACTTGAGAGTAATTAGTGGAGGAAAAATGAACATAAATTGGGAGTTGGTTATTGGTGTAGCATTAGTAGTGATTTTGCTACTCAACTCTGATTGAGGAAATGTATCAGGAGACACAAGACATTATGGATTCACAGTGTGTGGTGAGATAAAATGTGCTTTCTTGTTAAGAGGGAACTACCGGCAAAGATAAGACCGACTTCAACCAGAGTGATAAGTGCACAGGGGTTACTCTTTCTTTTGCGTAAGAGATTCCCAGATGAAGGCAAGCTATATCTCTCCGACCACAACTACACAATGTGCAATAAAGCCGACATCGAGCTATTCTTAAAACAGGATGCTACTAATCAGTGGCAATATCAGCCAGAGATATTCGACTGCGATGACTTCTCATACCGGCTTATGGGCCAGTTCAGTGTGCCGGATTGGTCTGATTTAACATTTGGGATTGTCTGGACAGAAGCCCATGCCCTGAACTGTATAGTAACTGAAGATGACAAATTCTACTTCGTTGAGCCCCAGTCAGACGAAATCCTTACAGAGCTAGTGGATTGGATGGGTTCGACTGTCAGGTTCATTATGATGTAAACCATTACAATAGAATATGTACAAGAATATGTACACACTCTTGCCCGTTTATCTGTAAAAGGATAGGCGGGCGTTTTCTGCATTTAGGCACAAAATAAATATTTGAGCTAGGCACGAGGGGGACTTGACAAATGGTAATTAAAAGTTATAAAATGTAGCATGCCTAATAGAACTAAGACCGACAGGAACAATAAAATCTGGGAACTCTACCTAAAAGGGTATCGCTATCAATCTATTGCCAACATCTTTAAGATGAAAGTCGGCACCGTTGGGATGGTTATAGCAAGAAAACGAGGTGAGAAATGAATGAGCACGTATTACTATATGACTATAAAAGAGATGAAGACTTAAAGTTAGGACAGGCTATATTAGTATTCTCAAATGGCAAGACCAAACGAGTCAGGGAATCCAGCTTGTACCCAAAGGAGGAAGTAAGTGTCAGAGAACCAGTCAATCCTAAGAAAACACGTGTTATCAGAAGTCGAAGTGCTAGAGGCACTCAACGTAGAAATAGGAACGTTAAACAATCTCCGTCTCGAAAGAGGACTGCCGTTTATCAGGCTTAACAAATGGAACAGAGTTTATCTAGCAGAGGACATATTAGAATGGGCAAAACAACACCGCAGGGTTGTGCAGTGATAGTTGCTAGAGGCGTAGCGGGGCGTAGCGGGGCGTTCTAACCCCTGCCAGCAACGATACTTTTTGAGTGAGTACTATTCCTTTGATAGGGGGTATAACATGGAAGAGCTGAAGCGAGCAGTAGAGAACCGCAATAAGGCTGAGGAAGAGTGCTGGAAGGCTATCCAGGAAGATGCCAAGATTGCAGAGGGGATGAGGGATGTCTGGGCTAGCCAGCAATCAGGGGCGGAATAAGGAGCAACCATGGAACAGGAATTAAAAGGGGTTGAACTAATGCACACCACGCTTCTAATGCTTATGGGTAAAGAAGGTGTTGACTGGTCGCCCTACGGTGTCGATGGCGAAGAATGGTGGAGTATTCGACTATGGACTAGAAGGAATTAAAAAGGAGGAATTACAATGAATGAAGATGCACTAAAAAGACAGATTAATATGGTGGTGGAAGCAAGAGAGAAAGCAAGGGAGGCAAACTGTCAGAGGGTAGCAGAATACAACAAGTGGCTTGAGGCAAACCAATCATTATTTGATAATGAAACGGCTACCAAGTTAGCTTGCAACGAAGCCGAGGGCGCACTAAGGGAAATGGCCATTGAGAAATACTCAGAGACAGGGGACAAAGCGGTAGCTCCTGGTGTGGCTGTGAAGATTTTTGAAGTCTTGGATTATGAACCCAAAGAGGCTTTTAAGTGGGCGATGGCGCATCAGATAGCATTGAGTTTAGATAAAAAATCTTTTGAGACTCTTGCAAAGGCTACGCCATTAGAGTTTGTTACCATTAAGGAAGAACCACGGGCGCAGATTGCTCAGGACTTGACAAACTGCACTAAGGGTGATACACTTTAAGTATGATATATATACATAAATGCAAACGATGTGGACATGAATGGGCTAGTAAAAGTCACCATCCCCTGAGATGTGGCAAATGTAAATCGCCTTATTGGGACAAGGAGCGCAAAAATGCCTGAGATAGGTGAGATACGACTTGGTAACGAGGTGGGTTTTAATCATCACTCAAGAGTCCAATGGTCTGCTTGTGCTAGTTGTGGTAAAGAGAGATGGATTGTAGTTAGAAAAAAAGCACATTTATGTTTAAGGTGTGGAGGCTTTCAAGCGGCAGCAAGACGGCGAGGACAGCCTACACCAGTGGGAGAAAAACACGGTAACTGGAAAGGTGGGTACAGAAACTCAAAAGGTTATGCTGTTTTAACACTACCACCAGATTCACCCTACATACCAATGGCAAGAAGCAACCGAGCCATCTTGGAGCACAGACTTATAATGGCGCAGTCCATAGGCAGATGTTTACTTCGCTCAGAGATTATCCACCACCTTAATGGCATCCCAGACGACAATCGGATTGAAAATCTGAAACTTGTATCTGTGTTAGCCCACCAGACATTTAGCGAGATATGTTCTCATTGTGAACTTCGCAAAGAGGTGCGTTTATTGAGATGGGAGATTAAGGAAATGAGAAAAGCGTTACAACTAAAATTAGCCACTGTACTTGCTAAGGTGGAAGTATAAACCCAACTAATAAACAAAAAGGAGAGTGAGAACATGCCAATCAAAGACCTGACTGAAAATGTAAGATTACCGCGACTCGGTAAAATCCACCTTGGAACACGACACCCTGAGAAGGGTTATCCCATGAAGTCCGACCACTTTGTATTCCCCACCGACCACTCCGACTATAAGAAGCTGGTTGAGCTTTATGGGGAGACAGCAAAGGAACTTCCTGTCCTGATTCCAGTCGAAGACGAGGAGACATGGAGCAGCCAGTATTACAAGGCCTATAACCAGACCTATGGCCTCGTCTGCAAAGGCGATGGCGAGATGGCCATGCGAATGGTAGATGTCAAAACTAAGGAATTACCGGATGCAAAGAAAGCGGGCACAGTTACCCTTCAGGAAATGCCCTGCTTAGGGAACAAATGCCCCGACTATCAGGCAAAGAAATGCCATGAGGTAATGAACTTGCGGTTTATCTTGCCAGAAGTGCCTGGACTTGGAGTATGGCAGATAGATACTGGCTCCAAGAACTCTATCCTTAACATCAACTCATGTGCGAAAGTTATCAAGCGGGCTTTCGGGCGGGTTAGCATGATACCCTTGAACCTGACCTTTGAGCCGATACAGGTCAACACCCCTGAGACTGGCAAGAAGCAGACGGTCTATACCTTGAACCTGAGAACCGATGTAACGCTGGCACAACTGGCCGATGTTGCGAGGGAGCAGTCAAAGACTTTCATGCTTGAAGCACCAAGTATTGAGGATGCCTTTGATGTTGAGGTAGAAAAGGAAATCCAAGAAATATGGCCAGAAGGTGAGACCCAGGTGGACAAGGCTACTGGAGAAGTCATTGAAAAGCCCGACACCCGCGGCGAGTTCGAGAAGCAGGGCAAGGACATTCTGGAAGAGGCTGTCGAGAAGACTGCTAAAGGAGAATACGCAGGGAAACCTGATAAGTCCTTTGCCTTTGAACAAGAGCCACTTAAAGAGGAAGCTAAGGTAGAGTCAATCATAGACATGGACTGGCTGAAGGAATCTTTAGAGACACTAGGCTGGTCAGACTGCGTGAAGTGGTTAAATAGTAAGTATGGCACTGCTGGCAAGAGGGTATCTGAAATTGTCATGCAACTCACACCTGACCAACAAAAAGAATTTGGGCAAGAAGTTGAAGAAAGATTGGAATTGAAGTAAAATAGCTTGCGGGTGTCCATTCCATCGGAACATGAGTGAGGTCATGGCTCACCGAGAGAGAAGGCGAAAGAATCCGAGCCCGCAAGAGGGTAAGGGTGGGGTGGTCAACGAGGTTTGCGGAGTATAACGAGGTGGGGGCTGGGAACTCCGCTATATAAATTAAACAACTACCACCTAGCCCCACCCCTTACCTGACAACAAAGGGTAAGGGTGAGGTGTAGTCCGACCAGAAATGGCAGGCAGCCTCACCCAAGCCCGATAAAAGGAGGAGACAGTGGAAGATAAAACAAAGGTCTCTCTTGCTAAATTATGTATGATACACAGGAAGGCAGGGTATAAAGAGGGCGTTAAAAACCATCATGAATGTTGCAAGATGGATTACCAGGCTGGGATAAAGGAAGTGGTGAAGTGGATAAAATCTCATATTGCTGACCCTTTTCCCTACGCTAAAGAAGAGTGGGAAGCCAAACTAAAAGAGTGGAATCTATGAAGCCACAAAGTCTAGTATATGGGGGTATTAAAGGAGAGTGAAATGTTACTCATAAGGTTTTCTGAGTTTTGGGACATCATGGTGAAGAGGTGGGATGAAGGATGGATTATCTCAGGTGAATACCCATTAGAAACAGCGGTTTTCGCGATAGGCATTTTTGCAGCAGTTATGCTTTTCTATGTAACTCTTATCGGGATATTCTGGATAGTACAAAAGATAAAGAAATGAACCCACAAATAGGTAAACATGGAGTAGTATGATGGCTATGTTTAATAACCCTCCTTTCAAAAATGAACAGATGATTGAGATTTGTCGTGTCAGAGAAAGGCTGATGGCTTACAAGTTAAAGTGTCAACCCTACGTCATCCCAGAAGATGAAGAGACACCGACTTCACAAAGGCCCGTATATGATGATACAATAAAGATAGCCAATGATGCTCTTATAAGCAGCATAGAAACCAGGAGAGACTTACAAGAACACTTCAAACATCATTCCTTTGGTAAGAAGCGTACTACTGGGGTTAAGAAGTATGATTGATTCTTTTAATAATATATTATTAAGAGAAGAATACAACTATTGGAAAGTTTGTTATGCCGCCACACACACGGCAAGAGTGATAATAATAGTTGTATAGTTGTTAAATGGATTTGGTGCTACGCCTATAGTTGTATAGTTGGGAGTAGTTGTTAAAATGTCTGAAATCACGACACAAGACGTAAAAGAGATGCTGGTATCGTTTCGTGGCCAGGAAATATCGCTTGATAAGATGAGAAATGAACTACAAGTGGAAAAGGGAACTAAATCTTTTGACTCTATACGCAATATTGTTCTCCAGTTAGCAGAGCAAGGTGTCGTTCGCTACATATCCAGGGGAAATTACAAGGTTATAACACCAGTAAAACCCGTTCAGGTATTTGGCGTACAGCGAGAACGAAGACCTTTATACTCGCTGATATTTCCAAGGGATTTTGATACGGGCATGGAAATGGATTTTGCAGAGTTTATTACTGTGAGAGAGGGTGACTTAATAACTTTGGGGGGTGTTAAGAGTAGTGGGAAAACTACGCTTTGCATGGGGTTTAGTGGTGAAAACATTGATAAACACCCCGTCTTGATGGGGAACGAATACACTATTGTGGGTGAAAATGGGTTGTACGAACCTGCCCCCAGATGGTTGAGTCGAATGGATACTATGTCTGAATGGATAGAATGGACTGAGGGTGATGGTTCTGACAAGTTTGAACTATTACCCGTATGGGATGATTATGTAGAAAACATGCACAGGCATCGTCTTACTATTATAGATTGGATAAACATTGATGCTGGTCGTTCCTATGATATAGGTAGGGTTTTGGAAGGGATAAAAGCCAAGACGGGGCGTGGTGTTACTATTGTAGCTTTACAGAAATCTGAACTTGGTGAAGGGGGCAGAGGCTCTAATGCCAGAGGAGGCCAGTTTGTTAGGGACTTCTCTGATGTTGAGATACTACTTGATGGGTTTGGGAAAAGCGAGTACGATGTAATGCTCACTATTAAAGGGGCGAAGGAAAAGACTGCCCCTATAGTTGGTAAGCGTTATGCTTACACAATAGCAGGTGGTGGGACAAAGATAATTAACTTCCGTGAAATAAAAAAATGCCCTAACTGTTTCGGTAAAGGCTACGGCAAGGGCGGTGAATGTGAAGACTGTTTCGGTAGAGGATGGATAGATAGATGATATTTGACAATAAGTGGTGGGAAGAGTTCTGGCGAGACAATAAGACATTGGTGTTTGAAACACCTTGGATTGATGGTAGAACTGGTAAGGAAGTAACCGCTATACCACTTGCGTTTATCAGAGCTTTTGAGAATAGTCCAGAGGTAAAGGAGTAAGGGAGAAGAATGATTAAAATATATCAAACTAAATTCAGGGGCACAGACGCACCAGTTGGTGAAAGAGGCAACTGTTGGCAGGCTGCCGTAGCTTCTATCCTTGAACTGCCACTTGAAGAAGTGCCTGACATACAGATATACGATGAGGATATGCACTGGTTTGACCAGTTCCGTGAGTGGCTGGCACAATACGGCTTAGGGGCAATAGGATTATCAACAGGCGGTAATATCACTATTCAAGGTTATTGCTTGATGGAGTGTAAAAGCACCACTCTCAAGAATGGGGAAATGCACGTTGTTGTAGGATTAAATCAGGAAATGATACATGACCCCAATCCCAATGCTACCAATCTTGGTGAGGTAGTGGACTATATTGTTTTCACAGCTTTAGACCCAGCAAGGGCAAGGAAACCGCTGCATATTGTTCGTGGAGGAATTTATGAAGGAAAAACCGAAGCTCAAATGCTCTAAATGTGGCAAGAAAATATTAGTAGATACTCCACCAAGCGAAAACTGGAAATATTATTGCCCGAAATGTGGAATGGAAGAAGCCCTGAAGGAGATAGGGGCAAGTAGTAATTATTATGGTTCTAGCCCCCCAGAGGTAAAGGAGTAAGGTACGAGATGGGCGATAAGATAATACTCTCAGAACGAGATTTCTCTACGCAAATAGAATCATTACTGAAACTCTTTGGATGGAGATGGGTACATTCCCGACCCGCTCGAACAGAACATGGATGGCGAACTGCTTTGTCTGGTCATAAAGGTTTTGTGGATATAGTCGCCGTGAGAAATGGCATGTGCCTGTTTATCGAACTCAAGAGCGGGAAAGGCAAGTTAAGTGATGAACAAGAAGAGTGGATAAGAGAATTGAAATCAGTAGCCGACCATAGCCTCGGGGTGATGGTGTTTGTTTGGAAGCCTGACCAGCTTGACGAAATTATGGAGATTTTGAGATGACTAAACTCTTAAAGGACAAGGTGTTAATAGCTTGCGTGGTGGCTTTCGTTCTGCTAATTATTATATATGTCGTGGTGGAGATAGTGTGAAATTATATCTTGGTGATGCTATGGAAATGGCGAAGGGTAAGGTTGCTAATAGCTCCGTTGACCTGATTTTCACAGACCCGCCATATCCTAAAAAATATCATTATTGCTACGAATGGTTGGCAAAAGAGGCAGCTCGGGCATTAAAGCCAGGGGGGTTTTTGATAACTTATGCTGGCCCATACTGGAAAGACGTTGTAATGAGCTATCTCAATGAACATCTACAATATTTCTACGATTTTGTCATGGTGCATAAGGGTAATACATCAATCCTATGGCCACGCCGGATAATATCAGGGTATAAATCTTTGCTCTGTTACCACCGGAAAGGAGAAACCCCGCTACCTTACACCAATGTCTTAGGTAAATGGATTGGAAGTGGCAGCGATAAGAGATTCCACGCATGGGGACAAGAAGCGGGTACAGCACGGTATTACATTGACTGTTTTACCAAAGAGGGTGATTTAGTTGTAGATTATTTTCTCGGTGCCGGCACCTTTGCTGAAGTCTGCAAAGCACTTAACCGCCGATTCATAGGATTTGAGATTGATAAAGAAGCATACGATACGGCAATAGCTCGTCTGGAGGGGGCTCTGGGACCAAAAGAGAAGGGACGACAGCAGGTGATGATATGACAGTTTCCTTCTGGGACTGCATCCGAATCGAGAAGAGAGGTCGAGTTTATGAACTTCTGGCCAATATTCACATGGCCGACACTGGGAAAAAGTTACCTTACCCTCCAGGTATGGTTCCAGACACCCCAGATACCAGACCTCTAGTTACCATAGACACCTCAGACTATGAAGAGGAAAACCTTGAGGATATAGCCAGAGAGATGCAGAAGCCATCCCATCCATCGAAGGAGAGTAGGAAATGACCATTGACTGGTACAGCCCAGGGTCTATAAAATTTGACAGCCGGACAACTTTGTGGCTTGTCCAGAGCCTCAATTGCCTCAGAGACGGATACTGGCCTCCTGAAGCAAGCGGCTATATAGATGCCGCTATACGTCAGAAGAATGTCAGTAAGAGGACTCAGTTTGCCACACCGATAGAGTTCGCGGCAGAAATCTCTGAAAGACTAGAGAAATGTGGAATAGACGGCCTGATACTGGAAGCGATTGAGTCCTGGGGCAAGAGTGAGGAAACGATGGCAAGATACCTCAGAATGCCAACCTGGTCAATCAGGAAAAGGGCCAAGAAAGCCCTCGCGTATGTATCTTCTGGCCCGACTCGCCGGTGGCACAATTCTCGGAAGCGCAAAGGGGAAACTTACCAACAGTTCAAAGTTAGAAAACATCGCCCCCACACCATAGGGCAGGAGGGAAAATGAACGATAGAGACAGTAGAGATGCTGGATGGGTATCAGTCCTTAAGAAGTATAAGGTTACTGTGGACTCGCCCGAATCACTAGCCGTTGCGGTTGATGTTCTTATTGAGGAAGCCCGTAAGGCAGTAGTAGAGGAGATAGCACTCTGGCTAGAAAAGTGGGAGTTTTCCAACAGGTATGGTTCTATCGGTGATGAGATTCGAGACGATATTGTGAAGGGTATACGAGAAGACTTTTCTAGGAAAGGAGAGGGATAAAATGAAACAGGCTTTCCAAGATTTGAATGAATCAATAAAAAAACTCCGCCGTAATCTGTTTTACCTTTGTGTCATGGTGGCGTTTGCTACAGGATTTGCATTTGGTATTTTACTTATACTTTTGGTAAGTCCATGAAAATCCTAATCTTAATTATCGCCATGTTAAGTACACCTGATAGGAGGGTAAAGGAGTAAGGGAGATGAACAAAGAAGACGAGGTTGTTGAAAGGATGGCAAGGGTGGGGTTTGAAAGTATGCACGAAGATGGGTGGGATAAACTTAATCCATTGTCTATTGAACGTGCCTTGTGGTTACAGATAGCATCTGATATGCTTACTGAATTGAGACGAACTTGGGAAGAAGCAAAGGCAAATAGATAAAGGAGTAAAATGAAAAAAATAATAATAGCACTACTAGCTCTAGCCTTTCTCAGTACACCTGTCTATGCTGAAGTGCCTCAGGATACCTATTTGAAGTGGTCGGGGGTGTCGGAGATAAGGCAGTTTGTAAGGGATAGCGGGTTCTCGGAACGGGAATATAAACTTGGTGAGTACGACTGCATAAACTATAAAGACGGGATTTACTTCGGGTTCGCCTTAGACTTCGTGGAGTATGCCGAGACACAGAATCGTAGATTCATACCATACGCAGAGTACACCCGGGGCGGTAAGATGTGGCACTTAAAGACCATAACCTTTATCGGGAACAGGGTTTATTCAGTGGACCCCACAGATGGCAGAGTAAGTTTAATCGGGAGGGTAGATTAACATGGAACAACCAACGGAAGCACAGGTTAAAGAGAATGGTGGCATTTACGGAATTAGCAGAAAATTGTGGGTTGCACTTGCTAACGACCAACTTAAAAGGCGCAAGCGATACATGGGCAGTAGTTTTGCTAAGCCATGTTCAACTTGCATTGAAATACTGATGTGTGATGGGCCTGTTGGGTTGCATATCTGTAGAACCATTGAGCAAATGCAAAAAGATGGATTAGTAGAAGGCCCCAAGAAAATACCATTTGAAAAATTAAGAAGGAAATTGCTGCCAGTATCAAAGGATTGTCTTATAGCCTACGGAATCATTAAAGGGAGGGCTGACAAAAAGACTCAAGGTGAGATAAATGCCTGTTTAAAGCAGACCAAAGAGGAAGTAATCGAAAAGGCGATGCTTTTACATTCTAAACCTTCAGGATTGCCTAAACATTGGACAGGTAGGGTACTAAAAGAAAGTTCTCCTTCTGTCCCTGAGCAGACCGACTTGGGAGAAGCGGTACGGGAGATAGTTCATGGGAAGATTGAATGGTATGGGAGAATAATATTCCCTGATAATGAGGAGGAACTAAAAGCCCTCATCCTCTCTCTAATCCACCCTGAGTTGCTGAGTGATGTGGAGAAGAAGCATATAACCAATGCTTTACAAAAACTTTACGGTGATGAATGGTGTACCTGTTGTGAGGAAATAGTAAGAAAGTTAGCTCTTGATAAGGAGACTGATGTTTAAGACTTTAGGAGGAGAAGGAATATGAATATATCAGAACAGGCCAAGCAAAGGAAATATCGCAAGGTGAAGACACCTATCAACCACGAAGCAGGCACTCCTATATGCCTACAGTGTAAATCTCGGATAATCAGTGATGAATGTTTACAATCAATGAAGAGTGATGGTTTCTACTTCCACCTTGAGTGCGGTGTGCATATCGGGGTAGAAGTAATTCATTGATAGGCATACTCTTTATCCTGATGGGCTTCGC
>Ga0180007_10006206_pt1 | contig 11750 bp, 5 predicted proteins | sample MM_PC_MetaG_FD_121122 | JGI IMG/M metagenome (GOLD analysis project Ga0180007, IMG submission 121122) | Groundwater microbial communities from the Aspo Hard Rock Laboratory (HRL) deep subsurface site, Sweden - MM_PC_MetaG | ecosystem: Environmental > Aquatic > Deep subsurface > Groundwater...
ATATCGGCATCGAATATCTGCACTGCCCCATCATCTTCAGTCGATGGAACAGCAGGTTGCCCCATGACTACTGCGGCTCCACCACTGTCAATCAATGCGCAGCAATCCCCCTTTGTTTGCAACCAGCAGTAGTAGTCAGCAGTAACCGCAGCAACAGTCCATCCAATTGGCATCGCTGTGGGTGGTGAAGGATGAATCAGGAACTTGTAGAACCTGTTGTGGATTACAGTAGCCACCGCTGCATTGACTATCCTGATGGGGTCGTAGAGTGTCAGAATACCGCTTACAGCTCCAACTATTGCCGGGTGGCTCTTGATGAGGTACTTAGCACCTTCACCAGCACCATCGTAGATGAAGATGTATCCCCTCGCCAGTTCGTTTTTAGCAAGGTTGTCGGTTGTAACAGTATTAGGGGTAAAAGCAATAGTGGTATCACCCACAGCAGCCACACCGCAGACCTCATTTATGTGTCCGGCCAGTGGGACTACCGCCTGGCATAGAGCGCCAATCTCTACACCCGTACCCCCGCATAGAGCATAGCGGTAAACTTCATCACCATACTCCAGCTTAGTGCCGAGAGGGTATTCCTGATTAGCTGACTCGGCATAGGGGTCAACCTCGGATGGTACAGTTACCTGCTTCAAGTTGTCGTCACATGGTATATACAGCAACTGCCCTGTAGGCAGATTTATCATTGACATCCGCCTTTTGAGTGTTATGTTTCTTGCAGTCATTTTATTTTATCCTCCTTCTAGCTCACTAGCCCAGTCAGCACAGCCGCACTGTACTTCGAGGCGCACATCAGTCCGCAGTACCAGATGTACCGGTTCTTAATGGCATGGTAGTCGGCTAGTGGCTGATTCGGGTCGCTTCGCTCATGCTTCATCTCACCAGCGTGCAGAGCCTGAACGTTCATATCCCCTACCTTCATGGCGAAGATAAACGAGTTATCAAGGTTGCTACCTGCCGACCTTGCAGCATCATAGTCATAGGTGCTGATGGTCGTGACACTGGATGAGTTGTCTGGGAAGTTGTCGAGTAGCCAGTCAGAGACGTAAATCGGTATGCCATCGTAGGCTGGCATAAACTTACCGAACAACTCAGAGTCTATCATCATCAGCCCCGATGAGCCGCTTGCTCTTGCCATTGTATTCAGACGTCTCCGTGATAGTCTTGACATTAGCAATAAGTCCGGCTTGCCCGGTTTAACCTTGTCACAAAGCTCATCTAGGAGAGCCTGGGATGTAGCTCCATTCGTAGCCCCGGCAGCCAGTACCTGGGTGTTATTGCCCTCAGCAGCAGACACGGCACCGTCAAGGTCGGTAGTCGTGGCACTCTCAAACTCAGCTATCATTCTGAGCAAGCCCTTGAACTGCTTGGTCGTGGAGCCGGTAGTAGTCTGTCCCACTATGAGGGTTTTCTCAAACTCATGTGCCATAGATTGAGCAGCCAGAGCAGTTACGGCTGCTTCAGGGTTCTGCTCATTAGACAGGTCTATTGCTGCCTTCGGCACGTTGCCATCTTGAATCAGAGTATAGATGTCAGTTGTCCTCGGCTCCCATGTGCCAGTACTCTCAACAATCTGGTCTCCCACGTCAAGCCATGAAGAAGTGGGCAGGGTTAGAGAGACGTTATATTTGTATGCGTTACCTTTTATCTGCTTCTGAGGGAGTACGCCAGTAAGCGGGCTTTCTTTCACAATCCAGTCTGCCACGCCAAGCATAATCTCGTCTCTTTGCAGATATTCTAGTTCAGTTAATGTGTTCACTTCTTAAACCTCCTATGTTCTTTGTTTTAATTGTTGGAACGCATGTTCCAACGTTTTAGTTGGGTTCTTGCGGTCTCTGGTAAATCCCTGACCGCCTGCCTGTCTGCCAACAAAAGGCGCTGCGGGTTCTCCTACTTCGCCCCCAGGGTCACCGTAGAGGGTGTTTGCAATACTGCGTATCTTTTCCTCAGTGGTTGCTCCCAGGGATTGAGCTAACTCAATCAGTTTATCGGCTATTGCAGCCTGCTTGTCATCATTACCGCCAGAGTACATATCGGCTATCTGCCAGACTGTTACCGCCTGGTCAATCTCCTGAATCTCGGTAAGGGTCTGGGCATGCTTTTGCCTTTCAGCCTCTAATGTAGCTGTATCGGTTTTGATTTGTCGCTCCTGCTCCCGAAGTTGTTTAGCCCTCTTTTCAAGACTATTGATTTCTGGGTTGTCTGAAGAAAGCTCATCGATTCTCTTCTCAAGACTGCCTAGTTCATCCTGAATATTAGTCAGCTTTGTATCTCTTTCCTGGACTTGAGACTTAAAGCTATCCCGTTCCAGTTCGGTGGCTTTTCTTTCACGACCGGACTCCATCTTGGTAAGGTTCAACAGTCTGTCCACCTCTTGCTGAGAATAGGTCTTTCCCTGAGTAGGCTCAGAAGGTGCAGGAGAAGTCACTTTCCCTTTCAGAGTTGCGTCCTCCGGGGTTATTGCTTTGTCCGTACCCTTTACTTGAGCGGTGTCAGTAGTCATGATTTAACCTCCCTTTCCTTTTCTGTTACTAATCCAGTTCGCAAGCGCCTGAGTATTTTTCACACCCTTGCGTTTGCTTATGGTTTGAACTAATGCTTTGTATCTTCCTTCCATTTTTGCCTCCTATTCCTTCTTGATTTCCCCACCACACCATTCGGCAAGTTTAGACTCACTCATGCTTTTTGCCATACCAGTAGCCTGCTTTGAGTATGACGCCTTTGTCTTGCCCCTCCTGATGCTGAGGGCAATACAAGCTAGTGTTTTCTGATTAGCCGATACCGGCATTTATCACCTCCATAATAAAAAGAGAGGCCATTCACGACCTCTATGGGTACAATGATATGGCCTCTAAGAGCACTACTTTATTCTATTATCTAACTAATATCACATATTCACTCTTCTGTCAACTGTCATGCTTAAATCATCTTTACGTATCCTTTCCCCAATAGTATCGAAAACATTATAGTACCTGCATCTAGGGCAGACTACTTCGAACCTACCAGTCAGGTTTTCACCCAACTTCTTATTACACTTATGACATCGTAATTCAGCCTTTACCACTTTAACTTTTCCTCTAAAGTCTTTATCTGTATCCTGGCTTTCTCAATAGCAGATAGCTTCTCCTGGCGCCTCTTCTCACTAACTCGCTCTTTAATTTTACCCACTAGCAACATCCAATCCTCAAGGTCTTTGTTCTCTGCCAGATAATCCTCTCTCGGCTTACCTTGAGTTAGTCTGTCATGGTAGTGTTGCCATTTGGCAAAGACCTCTCTTGGCGGTACTTTGTCGAAGCTAACCATCCGTGAGCCTTCCTCCCACTGCCCCATATCAATCATCGTCTGAACGAAATCAGGGCGTGCCATTAGCCACCAATCGTCTTCATACCAGCCTAAGTTATCATCCCACTTGTCAGGTTGCTTTAGTAAAGTATTTGTGCGATACGCAACAAAGGTTTCTACCTGTGCAATAGGGAATCGTTTATAGTCAGGACTCACCATCCCGTAAGCATCCCTTCTGTATCTGGCTTTGGTATATTCCAAGTGTGCAAGTTTATACTCATCACGAGCTTCATCTTCCGCAGCCCGTCTTTCATCAAGGTTAGCAATACCCTTGAACTGCTCAGGGATTCCGTTATCATATTCATCGTCTTCTTTGCGATACTTTTTATCAATCCCCCATCTAGGGACTAAGTAGTTATCGAGGTATGCCTTGTCTTCACTTAATGGCTCATTCTTTTGAGTACCCCAGTAGTCCTCATTCATCAGGAACTCGTTGAGGCGAGTATTGTAATACCTGTTCAGCTTCGCCTCTGCACTTCCGGCACTATGCTCATCTACTATCCTCATGTGTTCAACAAAAGCATTAACAGTCTTATCGGGTATGGGGGCTTCATTAGTTCCTTTGTTTATAACATCAATCTGACGCTCTATATCCCTGAATTCAACATCGCCGTCAACCTTAGTTTGACGAAGTTCTTTGACAGCCCTAGCCCTGGCTGTTAGCCCGTCAGCATCCTTGACTGTATCATCCAAGAAATCCTGATAGCTTTCCAGTAAATTAAACTGCTCTCGGTATTTCGTTTGTAGTTCGAGTGTAGCTTTAGGAACTTTAATTAAATCAGATATAGCACTGTCAGGTATATCCCATTCCTTAATAAGTCTTTGAGCTTCTTGGTAAGCATCAGTAGAAAGCAATTTAGCTTTACCAAATATTGCCAAGATAGCGTTTTCTTTAGGATTATTCCATAACCAATCCTGCTTGGGGTTTGCATATAGCTCAGGATTATCTAATAGAAACTGCCCCTGTGCTACTTCACTAAGGCTATGAAATTTTCGTAGTAATTCAATCTGTCTGCGGTCGAGATTATCTAAATCTTCATTCTCAACTTTTCCCCTCTGCCACTCCTTATAATAATCCTCAAAGGTAACACCCGCTTGCAGGTCAGGTATGATTTGATAAACCCGTTTATTGGGAAGAGGGTCAGTGGTTTCCCGAATATCCCTTGCCTCAATGTAAGCGTAAGCAAGCGGGTCTATGTCTGTAAGTTTATCTAAATCCTCTTTGGTTACACCCTCTAGCTTAATGTTAAAATCAGTGTATAGATTTCCCATATCAAATAAGTTTGGTTTCTCAAGAGATAAGACTGGGGTTTCGTCTATAGGCTCACCCAGTTTGTCAATTGACTCATTGAGATTATTTTCTAATATTTCAGGTTCTCCTGTTAGCAGACTCAGTGCCAGACGAGTTGTACTTGTTTTTAGAATATCAATCTCATCAATTAACCTCTGCTTCTCGTCTGGGGATATTGTTGTAGATTTATAAATCTCATCCTGTTTTTTTGTTAGCTCACTCAAATCCCTGGCAACTTTCCGTAGGTAGCGAGCCGAAGCAGAGTAGTGTATCCCTTCCTTTTCAGGGTCTTCAGAGAATTCGTAGAAGAACAATAGCTCAGGGTGCGATGCTTTGTACCTATTAAACTTGTCCTGATTGCCTAGCTTGAGCATCTCCTGAAGATACTTCTCACCTTCTTCATACTTCTCAAGTGTATTGTAAAAACTCTCAACCGCTTCCCCGGATGAACCATAAGGATTACGCACCACGAACGCTTTAATCACTGGTATATCAGCCAATTCTGGGGAAGGCTCAGGTATGTTTGGACTGATACCAGTTTTCTTTAATATTCCACTTAAAATGTCAGTAGCATATCTACCCAATCCACCAGTCCAACCATTTATAAGGGTGTCTATCTTGGCTGGAGATAGCTTCAGTATTTCGCCTAGCTTCTTTGAAAACTCACCTGTCCACTTAGTGTATTGAAGTTCGGGTGGCATCTTTTCTCTACTGGCTGGCACTATTGACCTGCCCATGAAAATACTGTAGTTTGCCATATTTTCTATAATAGGCAAGAGGGCAGTAGGAATATATCCAGGACTCCCTGCCTCTGCCATACTAAGCAAAACATCTTTGAGCATCTCAGGGTCTTTGTTATCTAAATACTCTAAGAACCTTTCAGGCATTGAACCGAAGATAATACCTAACTCAAAAGGCTTTGGTATCCTGTATATATTGTCTCCAGTAAATACTATCCAGAATAAATCCTTCTGCCACTGAGGTATTTCCTTCCATCGGGGGTCATCCCTATTGGCTAGATAAAGCAGGATGGAGGGTAGTGTTATGCCAATAAATACTTTCATGGAAGTTCTAACAGGTTGCTCTTTGAAAGATGTTATCATCCTGTCCCAACCACGGATGTTGGCATTGAAGAAGGCGATAAGTCTATTAACTGCACGTGAACTTGTTCCTGCTTGCGCAAAATCTAATGATACATTTCTAGCTGACATACCAGCTTCCAATGGAACTGCACCTCTACGTATACCATTCTTGAACTCTCCAAGTCTGGTAGCTTTTTCCCCCAACTCACTAACAATCTGGAATAATTCCAATGGATGTTTTACATAGTCAGTGAACTTCTTGCCCTCAACAATTTCTTTGAATGTTTTCTTAAGATACTGCCTGTCCATTGAAACCATCATGGAGTGTTCTGCACCAGACATACGGAACAATTGATAGTCACTGTCTTTACTAATTATTCCAGCTACACCCCTCATAAAGTCAATGCCTGGCAGAAAACCATAACTAGAGTATACAAAGGCTGTCATCTGGTCTCTGAGTGGGTTTCTCACCATGAAGTCAGGGCTTAACGTAGCACCTGCTCTTAACCATTTTGTAGGTGCGCCCAGTATCTTTCCTATCAGCCCTATGTTCTCTCTATCCAAAGTTAAAAGAGCATCACGGAGGTCAGGGTCAATCCTGAAATATTGCTTCTTACCATCAACTAAAACTGTTACCTCATCGCCTCGAACAAAGAACGATGGACGGAATATATCAACCACTAAGTCGGCATCCTCATCAGATAACCCTTCTACTTCAACGCCAAGTTCCTTTGCATCTACCCTGGCTACCCGTGCCATAGGTATTTCAACTCGCTCAAACAACTCGGAAATCTCCGGGTTCTGATTAACCAGGTTAGCCATTGCAATGCCGATTTGATTTCTATCGGCAGCATTGATGATAGTGTAGGTATTTTTAACTATGCTTTCAAGGGGATTGATTATCTCTCTCTCTGAGCCTTTTATCTTTTTAATCGGAGAGGCGATGTTAGCCATCTTCTTCCCCATGAACCCCTTAGCTTGAAGCTCATTGAAGACACGATAGAAGGGTACATAGTTACCATATTTGCGGAGCTTACCCAAAAGGTCTTCACTTATCAGTCCCATCTCATTAGCGTAAACCATGAGATTATCTTGATACTTATAAACCCTTTCCGCTAAGTTAGAGAAGTTTTTATACTTTGCTTCCAGTTCTACAATGGAAGCCTGAGCATCAACTAACTCTATGCCCGTTTTTATATCACGGGCAGTCAACTCAACTACCCTCCTGGATACTAGGTAGATTGTGAAATCTTGCCACTGTGTAGGTTCTTGCACTTCTTGAAGGATAGTTTCCAGTGATTCGCCAGTGAAGTTAGGAACCGCTTTACCCTTTTCAATCTTCCAGAACCTCTTGCCGAATGTTCCTTTCTCAAGAAAGGCAGTAGATTTACTGGTTACGCCCTTTAATAGTCTGGCTAACAGATAAGGGTTTTCTTCAATGGATAATTCAAGTCCACCCCTTTTGAACTCTTTAACAAACTGATTCACGGCATACAAGTCATCTATCATCCAGACATTGAACTTATGCCAGCCTTGTCTTATCTTTTCTTTGATACCTAGTTCAGCAGGTTCTAACTCTATCCTGTCAAATACTCTCCTGGTTGCCCCTTCTGGTGGAGGCAGTGCTTCTTCAGCAACAACCTCTGTCGGAGGTGCTACCTCAACTGGTAGAGGTTTGGCTGTGGGTACTGTAACCTCTGGGGCGGTGGGGATTGGTTGTTCAGACTTTAATGCAGTTCTATCAAATACTAAAATAGAGTTAGGTTCATTACCACCTTCACTTAATCTTACAGCCTTGAAACCTTTACTCTTTGCTATTTTGACAGCAGCATCAATCGCATCTGGGTCTCCAGCATAGGGTAGTTCAGGTGCTTCATATATATCTGAGGTTTTAATTCTAGCTTGTTTAACCTCTTCTAGTCGCCCCGTCTGAGTAAATTGCGCAGACCATTCTTTACTAGGTGACCAGTAATTCCCTTCCTTAACAGAAGTACCACCTTCTCCACGGTAAACAGTTTCAAATTTTCCTAATGTAACCTCTGGGGCGGTGGGGGTTGCTAGTTTAGCCTTTGCTACCTTGAAGGACATCTTAGCTTCTGAAGCAGAGGTGAATAGTTCGTTAGGGAACACTTCATTCCTTGTACCTGTGAAAAATAACTGCCATTTCCCATCGGGTCTTTTTCTTGCGGTTACATAAGACTCAGGCATATTAGGAGTAATCCCAGTTGTAACCTCTGCTACAGGTGCTACCACTGGCTCTGTAGTGGGCGTAGGGGCTGGTGGAGTAACCTCTGTGGGTATTTCCTCTCCTGCCTCAATCTTCTGGGCTGCTTCGTATTCTACCTCAGCAAATACATCTTCCGTTATATTCTCATTGATTGCAGCAAAGGCGGGGCTATCGCCTGCTTCCTTTTTGAGTGACCTCTTTATTCGATTAACTGCTGATACACTTATCTGTCCTGTGCCACCAAGTATAGTTGTCAGGAGAAAGGTCTGCGGTGCTATCTCCTTGAACGCCTCTATCCATGTTATATTCCCCTCTCTCAGTCCAGCCTCTACCTCTATAGCCGATTGCCCCTTCTGGGTTATTGTCTCTGTCAAAAATTCCTCACCATATAGACCACCTATCTTGCCCAACATCTTAACAGCAATGCTCTTACCTACCATCTTGCCTAATGGCAAGGTCAATAGTTTAGCAAAGGCTAGATTGCTAAGAGCTTCAGGCACCGCCTCCCATAGTCCGTATTTGGTTGCCTGCCAAGAGAAGTTCCTCTTTAGTTGTTCCTCTTCCGCAAGGGTAATCTCCCTGCCTACAGTTGCCTTCATCTCCTCATTCTTAACATCGAGATAAGTCTGCATTATCTGGTAACGGCTCATATTAAAAGCGACTGCGCCGGATGCAGCAGTACCAGCAGCCCAGGCAGCAATCCTTGACGCTGGTGTAGGCTCAGGTATTAAAGCTATTGGTAGACCAACAGCAAGCCCAGCACCCATTGATGTCAAAGAGAAAGCCATAGACTGAGGCAGCGTTGCCAGGTCAGTCATGCTAATCGGTAATCTCACTCCGCTATATTCCTTAGTAACATCCTGTGCAAACTCGCTAAGGTCGGTGTTAGCACTCTCAATCCACCTATCAGCCCAGTCTTTATCTACAGCACTAGCTCCCATTGGCTGCATAGCCTGTAATATTGAGGCTCCTAATTGCTTTGGTAATTTAGTTAGTGCCTCTCCAAAAACCTTGAACACATGAGTATAATTTCTACCAGTCTCAGCAGTTAACCGCCACTCATCAAGTTCTGGTTCATAACCTTTGGGATAACGCTTTGCCTTTTCTGATTCGGTAATGACCTCACCTGTTGTGATATGCTCCCATTCTGGTTCAAGTGCTAGTACAGTTTGCGGTGTCCCTACATCTTGTGCCTCTTCAGGAAGGGGTAAATCCAGTTTTGGCTTACTGCCAAACACACCATCGATAAACTCATTGTCTGCCTCTGGGAAGACAGTCCTTAACAATGCCTCCGCCTCTGTACTCCTGCCCATATCCCTTAGAGCTTGGAGGAAGTCAAGCTGTACCTCATCTGCTTCCGCCTTTTCCTTATCAGACATATCAGGTGTTTTTCTCATACCCTCAAGCAGCTGCCTGATTTCCTCGCCTGTTGTATCGGGGAATACTCCCTGGAATATCTGCTCAGTCTTTGCCCTCTCTGCTTCTATGGCAAGGTTATATCCCTCTATTGTACGAGGCAGGTCTTCTATCCTCCTGGGTATTGGCACACCCTCCCCTGCCAGTCGAGCAACTTCTTGCTCTCTCTGCTGGAGTCCTTCCTCTGTAGCCGGCCTGAACATATCAAACTCAAAATCATATATGTAACCACCAGCACCAATCTCTCCCAACCTTGTCTGCATCTCGGCAAGTGTGAACTGCTCCCCTTCTGGCGATATAAGGGTCTGATAGTCAAAGGATATTCCCCATCCTTTATCACCGGCAACATACCAGTCTTGCCCTCCAGGTGCTGAAGGGATTCTCCTTCCACCTCCTAAGCGAGCGTTTACCTCTTCCAGTCTCTGCTTCCACCCTTCAATCATCCATGGTTGGTTCTCTAAGGTTATCTGTCTCTTTAATATTCCCTGTTGCTTTAATAAACCTTCCTCGGTTAAGGCTTCTACACCTCTTGCTCCCTGCCTGTATAAATCCCAATCAATACCAACCTCCCCATATATCTTTATATTCTCCTGCCTAGCCCGTTCGGCTGCTGGACTGAGTGTCTTATCAATAGGCTTTTCAGGGGGAATAATAGATTCATACCCCTTCTCTGTGCGCCCTATATTAAGAGACTTAAGCAACTCAGCATTAGGGCGAGTTACATCAGGATGCTGGCTGTACCAGTCCTCCCACTCCTCTGGCTTAAAGGGCTTAGCCAACCTTCTCTTCTTATTCCACTCAGCTATATAGTCTTTAGTTATTATTGCCACTTAGCTCTCCTTAATTCATACAGAAATAACACCTGTATATAGGGGTGTCCATAAAGAACCATACCATATATGGCGGTATATCAAACTCTAATACCTCAAACTCTATCCCTATTGGTAAGCATAGTATCTTCATCTTTTAAATACACCATATTATGACAGTCTATACATACGAAACAGGTCTTACTTCCTAAATGAGGATGTATAAACGTCACCCTTGAAATATCTACTTTCTTTTTACATTTAATACAGAGGTATATCATGTCTCCTCGTTAAGCAATTCCCATGAATTATGTCCCGTCTCCCTCCAATGTTTCAAAGCCTCCTCCCCATTACATACCTTCCCGCATATCTCGCACTTAACCATCTATCAATCTCTACTGCTTCCCCTTCAGCATCGGTATCTTATCCTTCATCTGCTGCCATAACGGAACTCTATTCTTCTGTTGCGCTTCAGGCATTAGTGCTTTGTGCATTCGGTCAATAACATCCTGCGGTTTCAATTTGATTGCCATCATAGCACCTCCTTATAAAGTTGTTTCCTCTGGCATCTTAGCAGACTGAGCCTCACCACCTATCATTGCCGGTAGTAAATTGCCACCCCCTTTTGGTTGCTCTATAAGAGGCCCCTGTGCTTTCTCAGGCAACTGCGCAGGCTGCCTCCTCTGCATGACTATAGCCTCCGCCCTCTCTAACAGCATTAGTGCCTTGAGTTTTAGGGCATCGGACTCTATCTCATCGTCAATATCCTGTGCCTTCTCTGCCATCTTAAGAGCCATCTCAAACAGGGCAATGGATGGGTCAGCCTTCTTTGCGTTCTCTATTTCCATCTCAACTATTATACCCTCTGGGTCTTCCACCATGAGTATATTTTCTAGGTTATATCTCAGGGGCAGCCGGTCATAAGCAGCAGCGAACATCGCTAAGTTAGCTAACTCTTGCCTCTTGTTCTTTGTCATTCCCCGATAGGTAATAGAGTAGGTCTCCGGGTCTCTGAGTACACCAGCCGAAAAGGTTTTGCGTCTCCCCCTTCGCCCGATTTCTAACGCAGGGTATTTCTTGGATAGTATAGTGACCTGCTCTATCATTAGCCTGGCTAATCTCTGCTTGAACAACTGTAACCCCAACACAGGGCTGTAATGAAACTGGCTTAATATCTCCCACTCAAGTGCCAGCTCAGAACCTGATGGGGCAGTGTTGTACTGCCTCGGAGCAATAGGTGCACCCTGAGCCAACATATTCTGAATATCGGATTTAGCTGAAAGAGTAGCTCGGTTATAATCGCCAGTCGGCACCGGCATTGCTCTCTCACCCTTTTTGACATTTTGCACCTCACCCGAAGCCGAGACTGGTTGAGGAAGACTGGCATCTGGATTGTCTTGCTCCCTCTCATATCCAGGACGCAGGACATTATAGATTAACGATTGCTCTATTGAGAGCGTCCGGTTGTTCTCTTTGTTTAGTTCCCTTATCAAGTAGAATATGTCCTCTCCTTCGTGCTTGATATATCCTTTATCCCGAAGCATGAACCCCGAAGGAGGGAACACAATAACGAA
>Ga0180007_10006207_pt1 | contig 11748 bp, 10 predicted proteins | sample MM_PC_MetaG_FD_121122 | JGI IMG/M metagenome (GOLD analysis project Ga0180007, IMG submission 121122) | Groundwater microbial communities from the Aspo Hard Rock Laboratory (HRL) deep subsurface site, Sweden - MM_PC_MetaG | ecosystem: Environmental > Aquatic > Deep subsurface > Groundwater...
AAAAATGAGGGTTCAGCAAGTTTGCTGAACCCTTTTTTAGTGAGCTGATTCCTCATACATTTCATCGACATCAGGTAATATATTAATTTCTCCTGCTTTATGTATCGATATTTTTGCAAATATTGGACCAAGTGTTTCATAGAAAAGAACACTTGCCATAATGATTGTTGTTATTTGAATAGAATACATTGGAAGCTGTTGCATCACGATAACAGAAAGCCCTATTGATATCCCACCTTGGGGCAATAATGCAAATCCTAAATATTTTTGAACCTGAGGTTCCGCCTTAACCCATTTGGCACCAATGAAGGCACCTAAGATCTTTCCTGAAGCTCTTGCTACAATATAGCCTGCTCCTATAAGTCCAACCGTATAAAGTATTTTCAAATCAAGTGCTGCACCAGCAATTGTGAAGAATAAAATATAGAATATAGGAACGAAGTCGTTAACTGCAGAAAATGATCGATTTGAAAATACTCTGAGATTTGCTAAGGTTGCTCCCATCATGATATTGGTGAGAAGTGGTGAGAAATCAAGAACTTTTGATAATCCTGTCGCGATACCAACAAAGAATATTGTTTTAATCTGAAGCTCATCTTTTGGATCAATTTTCTTAGTTAATAAAGATAGAACAACTCCTAGTATCAATCCCAGGAGAAGAGAACCAAATATTTCATAAATTGGAACACCGATAATTTTTAATATCGAGAATTCAGTTCCAGAGACTAGTATTTTAGCAACCGATATTGCAATACCAAAAGCTACAATTCCAAATACATCATCAAGTGCTACTACAGGAAGAATTGTTTTTGTCACAGGTCCATATGCTCTATATTGTCTAATGACCATAATTGTAGCTGCAGGAGCAGTTGCTGCTGACATAGAAGCGATGACTAAAGAGAATGCAAAATCTTGATTGAATAGAAAATACATGACTGAAAATACTACAATGATTGCACCAGCGACTTCTGCGAGTGTAATAATTGCTATCTTTTTACCCATTTTAACGATATCTTTAAGCATAAACTCACTACCGATACCAAAAGCGATGAAGGATAATGTAATCTCACTAATGATTTCAAAGGATTCAGCTTCTTCACTAGATACAAAGTTAAATAAAGATGGCCCAAGCAGAAGACCAGCAATTAAATAACCAGATACACTGGGGAGCTTTAAAAATTTCGCTCCTTTTCCAAAGATGAAACCTGCAACAAGAATTATACTAATTTTTAAAATGATGTTCAATTCAACTCATCCTTCCATAGGCTTTTCTTGTTTGACTAACAAAAAAAGCACATAGTCTTAGCATAGACTACACGCTTGGTGATTACTCCTATGAGGTTAGCTGACGGGTTAGGGTTCCAAGTTACCCTTCATGTGATGATTCACCCCAAAAAACTGGTTCCCCCACTCAAATCATTGTGATTCGGAGACATACAACGATATGAATTATAGCATATCAATTTGAACTTAGCAACCATAAATGATTCGATTGTTTTATAATGCGCAAAAAGATAAAAAAAACTACGCTTTCGCATAGTTGATTTCCTTATGGAGCGGGCGAGGGGAATCGGACCCCCATCTCATGCTTGGCAAGCACGTGTAATAACCATTATACGACGCCCACGCTATCGTGCTTTTTTATGATAGCAAATATTTTAAAAGATGTCAAGCAGGATTCATAGAAATGATGTTGATTTTTAATAAAAACTGTCATCAATCCATTATAAATCATATCCTTACTTCTATAGTTCTTTATTCATAAATTGTAACATTTGGATTCACTTGTGTTTAGACACTAGAATTAGGAATAACTTTGAAACTATAGTATAATTTAAATAGAATAACAAACAGAAGAAGGGGAGTGAGCAACGTGAATATTTTAGCTGAGAAATTTAGAGATAATATCATAGCAGTTGTTCCCATTACTCTTATAGTTATTATTTTAAACTTCACACTTGTTCCACTATCTACACCTTTTTTAATTCGCTTTATCATTGGTTCAGTGTTTGTAATCATCGGTTTATCACTATTTTTAGTTGGTGTTGATTTAGGGATAACTCCGCTAGGAAGTCACACAGGATCTACCCTTACTAAGACCAATAAACTCGTAATTGTTTTAGTAGCTGGTTTAATTCTAGGATTCTTTATTTCGATTGCTGAGCCTGGTTTACTCGTATTTTCGAATCAAGTAGACTTTGTCACCCAAGGTGATATATCATCTGTCAGTATCTTAATTAGTGTTTCCATAGGTCTAGCAATCATGATTGGCTTAGGTTTCATTAGAATTATCTATAACCTTCCTCTATATCGAATATTACTTGTTCTATACTTGATTATATTTGTGTTAGCATTTTTTACATCACCAGAATTTTTAGCTATTTCATTTGATGCCTCAGGTGCAACCACAGGTGTTCTAGCAGTACCATTTCTACTTGCATTATCTATTGGTATTACCAAAATGAAGAAGGACAGTAAATCATCAGAAAAAGATAGCTTTGGTCTAGTATCGATAGCTTCCACTGGGGCAATCATCGCTCTCATGATTTTGGGTTTCTTCAATAGGAACTTAAACTTTGCAGCTCATATCCCAGAAAACATTACTGAATCTACAGAAATCATAAAACCTTTTACATCAATCGTAACTTCTGTATTCAATGAGAGTTTTATGTCTTTATTACCCCTGATAATCATTTTGTTTATATTGCAAACTGTTTCATTTAAATTAACAAAAAGAGCATTCATTAGAATTCTTAAGGGTTTTATCTATGCTCTCCTCGGTTTATTTATCTTTTTAGTTGGAGTCAATGCAGGCTTTATGGAAGTTGGTTCAAAAATAGGTTATACGTTAGCTCTCTTAGATCATAAAGTGTATATCTTGCTGATTGCCTTCTTGCTTGGACTTTTTACAATCGCTGCAGAACCTGCAGTCTCAGTATTGACTTATCAAATTGAAGATATAACATCAGGTTATGTTAAGAAGAAAGCTGTGCTTATCCCCTTATCGATTGGAGTAGGATTTGCCATCATGCTTTCCATCTTAAAAATATTGGTTCCATCCCTGCAGTTATGGCATCTATTGTTACCGGGATATATCATATCACTAGCCTTAATGTTTATGGTTCCAAAGCTATTTGTAGGGATAGCATTTGATGCCGGAGGAGTTGCAACAGGTCCAATGACAGCAACATTCATTCTCGCATTTACAACAGGTGCTGCAAATGCGACTCCGAGTGCGAACGTCTTACTTGATGGTTTTGGAATGATTGCTTTAGTTGCATTAGCCCCAATCATTACCCTGCAGTTACTAGGATTTGTCTTTAAAATAAGATCAAGAAAAGGAGGTATCTAGGATGGAAAACATATCTTTATTATCAAACTTTGAAATGTTATGTATCATCGTCAATTATGGTATAGGCAGTAAGGTATTAAAATATGCGAAAGAAGAGGGTATTCTTGGAGGTACAATCATTCTAGGTAAGGGTACACATAAAAGACCTTTACTTGAATTTTTGGAGCTTACAGAAACTAGAAAAGAATTGGTATTGATGATTGCACCTAGAAAGATTATCAATCCTGCACTAGATGCTTTATATGAGAAACTAAAACTCGCTAAACCACATCATGGTATAGCATTTGTAATCCCTGTAACACAGTTTTTGGGTGCTGGAAAATATGAGTATGAAGCTAAAAATGAAATTGGAGGTCATAATATGACTGAATATAAAGCAATATTTACAATTGTAGATAAAGGATCAGGAGAAAAGGTTGTTGATGCAGCAACTATGGCAGGTGCCAAAGGTGCAACCATCATCAATGCAAGAGGATCAGGTATTCATGAAACAAGTAAGTTATTCGCCATGGAGATAGAACCTGAAAAAGAAATTGTATTAATTCTTGCCCAAAAAGAGATTGTAAAACCAATCATCACATCCATTTGTGAGGAACTTGATATTGATCAACCCGGAAATGGAATCATATTTGTTCAGGAAGTTCACCAAACCTATGGCATTCGATAAAAAGAAAAAGAAGAAAATAAAGTTTAGATTCCTACCTTTTCTTGTTGTATTAACACTTATTTTATATTCTTTTTTAGGGTTCAGTCAAGTCAGCCAGTGGCTAGGTTTCAATGACGTTAGAAGTTCACTAACATTTTTGGATTATCTACTATGGTTTTTCTTAACTTTTTATATTTCCCTAACTATTCATGAATTAGGACACTTCTTTTCCTTTGTTTTTCAACAGGTTAAGCTTAGAGCACTCTATATCACAATCTTTATTTTTCATAAAACAGAAAAGGGCTGGAGATTTAGAATTAAACCTAAATTGATTGTCTTACTTGGTGGGTTAGTCGTTCCAGATTTTGGAGATGTTAAGGATGAAAACGAGTATCAAAAAATAGTAAAAAAATTCTCAAGAGCATTAATCGCAGCACCTATTGTAACCATTACATTTTTATCGGTTACAATCGTTTCATTCATCTTAGCAGTCTTATTTGTTCCTCAAAGTGAATTCATGGGAATCATCTATTTATTAGCATTTTATGCTATACCAATTAATTTACTTTTTATATATTCATTTACTTTATCGAACCCAATGTTCTTTGGAGATTTTGTAGCTTATAAAAAGATGAGAACTGATCAGACATTTGCCCTAGCGATGATTACTCAATACTCGATGTTTACCTTATCAGATTCAAAAGAATCCGATCACTTCATATGGGAAAAATCTAGAGATACATTAAAAGGTTTACCAATCAGTTCATCACAGTTTCATACCATGATCCTACTGAGCTACATCGATGGAGTTATTCGAAGAGATGAACCCTTAGATCATACGATCGATATTAAAATCAATCGGATACCAATCAGGAAATATTTAAAAGATGAACTGGGATTAAGTTTAATCTATGATATTGCAAGTTATCATTATTTCAATAGCAATGTTGAAAAAGCATATAAATTATTTGATGATATTCAAAAACTTGTAAGCACAAAATTGGATTCAAAGATGCTTAATTATAACAAAATGAAATATATGCATATCTTACATCTCGAATATCAGGATTCATTTCTTTCCAATAAGGATAACTATTTTATTGGAAATAACTGGATATTTGATGTCTTAGTAGACCCATATGAATTACTTCAAGCACATCATGAGAAACTTCCATTTAGAGAGTATAGCACGGTAGTTCATTTGGAAGAAGTTGAACCTGTTATCGAAGAAGAACAAAAAAGCGACTCAGATTAAGAGTCGCTTTCATTTATATACTGGTGCCCCCAACGAGAATCGAACTTGTATTTCAGCATTACCATTGCTGCGTTTTACCACTAAACTATGGGGGCGTGGTTTCATTTTTCTTGATTATTCATGCATAAACGATTTTATCGTAAAATGAATCGATTGTCAATTCATATCTTTAAATTGTGATCACTATTGTTGATCTAAAAAGATAGATATCGATAATTTAGATTGACTGAAGTTGGTTTGAAGTACGGATATGTTATAATAAATTTATAATTTATTGATGAGGTAGATACTATGGCAAATAAAAGTAAAAGACCATATAAAAAAAGAACAGTTATATCAAAGAAAACACCAAAAAATAAGCTTATATCAATCCTACTTGCACTGATTGTAGTTGCTGCAGGTTATTATTATGCAACCTACATGCTTCCAGATGAAAATCCACCAGTTTATAGTGCGAACCAAAATGTGGATGGATTCTATTATTATACACTTGTTGTGGTATCAGATTACTATTATGATGCTAATAATCTAATTGGAGATGACCTTAAAGACGAATTGAACGCGATTTTAAACACAGGTTTTACTCCAACTTCCTATGCTGAAGCGAAAACATACTTAGAAATAGCTGATCAAAGCTTAACAGATTCTACTAAGGTCTACAATGTCTATAATGGTCTACTAGTAAATGCGGTATGGGATTCTACATCCTGGCATCGTGAACACATTTGGCCAAATTCAAGATTAGGTATGGATAGAGTAACAGAATCCAATCGAAATCAAGCATCAGACCTACACAATCTAAGAGCGATTACCCCTAGTGTAAATTCAAGTCGAAGTGATCGCTTTTATTCAGATGCATCTGGAGAAAATCAACTCACTGATGATGGGGGATATTATCCAGGAGATGATCATAAGGGTGATGTTGCCAGAATCATCTTCTATATGGCAGTTATGTATGACTTTTTAGTTCTAACCGATGATGGACTTGAAGATGAATCCAATCATTACACGATGGCTGGTGCGAAAATGGGTAAGCTAACAGTTCTACTTGAATGGCATAAGGAAGACCCAGTCGATGATTTTGAACGTAGTAGAAATCAACATATCTATGAAGCACAGGGCAATAGAAATCCATTTATTGATAAACCTGAATATGTTCATTTGATTTGGGAAGGAAAAACAATTTCAGAGATTACAGAAAATAATCCATTATCTGTTATGAATCAAACTATTATTTTAGATTTAATCTCTAGAAAGAGAGGAATATTGAATGTCTAATTCATATAAATTATCTGCAGGGACTTACTTTATCGGAGATCCTGCAATGATGATCAAAAAGACTAAGGAAGGTGATCAGTTCATCACTACACTTTGGGATTTGTTTTATAAGGATATGAACCAATTTCAAAAGTTAGTTATAGATGGAGTTACACTATTCATTACAAGAACAGCAGAAGGTGATGGATTATTTGGTGATGTTGGAACCGATACGGGCACCATTTGCATCATGAGACTTGAAGATATTACCAAAGATGATAGATTCAATGCGAATGCTATCTTAAGGGGATGTCACTATATAAATGTAGACCAAGAAGATCAGGTCACGGTAGCAAACTTTAATATTCGATTTGATAGTGGATATCAAGTCATAACCAATTTCGAAGTTTAATGAATAAAAACAAAGAGCCCTATGGGCTTTTTGTACGAAATACAAATATTTGTAGAGAAATGTTTCATTCCATAGCGTTCTATGATATATTTTTCTATGTAGAGGATGTGTTTTTATGAAGATGATCTTAAGATTAGTCAAACCATATTGGCGAATGCTTACCATATCACTGACGTTTAAGTCGGTTGGAGCACTTGCTGATTTATTTTTGCCTTGGCTAATTGCTTATATGATCGATACTGAAATCCCTAAACTTCAAGCGGATTCCACATCAAATTTAAATAGCTTATATTTACTTGGGGGATTGATGGTCTTAATCGCCTTTTTAGGTTTATATTTAAATGTTGCTGCAAATAGAAAAGCAGAAATGATAGCAGCTTTATCGGTAAAAGGTCTACGACATGACCTATTTTCTAAGATAGAAAGACTTTCTGCAAATCAAGTCGATCAGCTGACTAGACCTTCATTAATCTCAAGAATGACTACAGATACCTATAATATGTATAATGCAACAGCATCCATGCAACGCTTAGGTGTTCGTGCACCAGTACTTCTAATCGGTGGTGTCTTGATGTCACTCTTATTAGATCCTTTACTCACACTCATTATGGTCGCAATACTTCCCTTCATCACTGTAATTGTATACTTCACCTCAAGAAAAGGGATCCCATTGTATAAAAAGAGCCAGGGTTATGTTGATCTATTGGTTAGAAAATTAAGAGAATACATTTCAGGAGCTAGAGTTGTCCGTGCTTTATCCATGAGTGACCATGAAATGAATGCATTTGATGATGCAAATCAAAATACAGTTAACGCTGAATTGAAAGCCAATATCACTATGGCAAAGATTAATCCGATGATGAATACTGTGATGAATATAGGGCTTGTTTTAGTTCTAGTTGCAGGTGCGTATAGAATCGCTGAAGGTCAAACTGAAATCGGGAAGATTATGGCCTTTGTAACCTACTTTACGATTATCTTGAACGCAATGATGAGCATCACGCGTGTCTTTGTTCTTGCGTCAAGAGCAACAGCTTCAGGTGAAAGAATCGATGAAGTTTTGGATATGCCAATTGATATGAAAGATGGAACTGAGCTTATAGAAAAGGATCCAGCTAAACCAATTATTGAATTCAAGAATGTTTATTTTTCCTACAATCAAAAGGAAAGTAACCTAAAAAATATTAGTTTTAAATTGTATCTTGGACAAACCTTAGGAATTATTGGAGCAACTGGCTCAGGGAAGACAACTATCATCAATTTACTGATGAGATTTTATGATGTGGATTCAGGGTCCATCGAATTCTTTGGCAAAAACATAAAAGATATATCCCAAAATGATTTAAGAAGACGAATTGGTGTTGTTTTTCAAAACGACTTAATATTTGCTGATTCTATTTTTGGAAATATTCAGTTCAATCGAAATGCAATCACTGATGATGATATCGAAACAGCAACCAGAGTTGCTCAAGCTGAATTCATTTATGAGAAAGCAAATGACATGAATTATCAAATGGCTCAAAAAGGTATGAATTTATCTGGAGGGCAAAAACAAAGAGTTTTAATAGCAAGAGCAGTAGCTGGTAAACCAGATATTATGGTCTTAGATGATGCCTCATCTGCACTTGATTATAAAACAGACATGAATATGCGTAAGTCCTTAAAAAATGAACTTAAGGATACAACAATGATTATCATTGCACAGCGCATTAGTAGTTTAAAGGATTCCGATTTAATTCTATTGATTGAAGATGGTGAGATCCTAGATTCCGGCACACATCAGGATTTGATGAAATCATCAGAGATGTATCAAGAAATTGCTTACTACCAATTAGGGGGTGAGCAAAAATGATGTATGCAGGTAAACAAGGCAGAGGTAGAAATGATGGCTCTGACAAGGCTAGAAATACTAAATATGTTTTAAAAAGACTATGGAGTTATCTATACTTTTATAAAGGAAAACTAGCGTTAGCTATCTTCTTAACAATTATTGCAAATGCTTTATCACTCGTTGGACCTTATTTAACAGGTAGAACCATTTCAGCAATGGAAGGCGGAGTTGATTTCGAGCTTGTATTCTTTTTTGCAGGTCTTATGATTTTCTTTTATCTATTCAGCTCACTCTTAAGTTATTTATTAGCAGTTGCTATGACAAAGATTTCTCAAAGTGTTGTTTATAAGATGAGAAAAGATTTATTTGCAAAGCTAAACAAGGTATCCATTTCTTATTTTGATAAGAATCAAACAGGAGATATCATCTCAAAGATGAGCTATGACATTGATACGATTAATACTTCATTAGCAAATGATGTAATCTCAATATTCACATCAATTATTACCGTTGTAATCTCATTTGTGATGATGTTGGTTATGTCTCCAATCCTTGTTTTAGTGTTTACACTCACAATACCCATATCGATCATAATCACAAGAGTACTTTCTAGGATTGTCAAAAAGAAATATCGGATTAGAAATCAAAAACTTGGTGAATTAAATGGATTTGCTGAAGAAATGATTACAGGGCAACGAACCATTCAATCCTATGTTCAAGAAGATTCTATTTTAGAAAAATTTGATGAAATCAATGATGCAGCAGCAACTGCATCCTACGAAGCAGGATACTACTCAACAGCAGTAGGACCATCCGTAAACTTTGTTTCAAACTTATCAGTTGCACTAGTTGGTGTATTTGGAGGTATTCTATATTTCTTTGGCTCCATTGATATCGGGAAGCTTGCAAGCTTTACCTTATATTCTAGACGATTTTCAGGACCTATTAATCAAATGAGTAATATTATTGCTGATATCCAAAGTGCACTCGCTGCATCAGAACGTGTATTTAATGTTCTAGATCAACCGGATGAACCTAAGGATATTGAAAATGCGTTAGATTACTATGATATTAAAGGTGACGTTGAATTCAAGGATGTATCATTTAATTATGTGGAAAATACACCAGTACTAACCAATGTATCATTTAAAGTTCCGAAGGGTAGCGTGATTGCGATTGTTGGTCCAACAGGTGGTGGAAAAACGACTTTGGTTAATTTATTGATGCGCTTTTATGATGTCCAAGAAGGAGACATCATGATTGATGGTAAACCCACAAGAAGCTTAACTCGAAAAAGTCTCAGAAGTGCATTCTCTATGGTTTTACAGGATACATGGATCTTCCATGGAACTGTCTTTGAGAATATATCCTATGGCAATGGAGATGTCAGTCGGATTGAGGTTGAAGAAGCTGCTAAAAAGGCTAGAATTCATTCCTTTATTTCACATTTACCGAATGGTTATGATACAATCTTGACCGATGAAGGTATTAATATCTCTAAGGGACAAAAGCAACTTTTAGTTATAGCAAGAGCAATTTTATCCAAAACAAAAATGCTAATTCTTGATGAAGCTACATCCAATGTGGACACCCATACAGAAGTTCAGATTCAAAAAGCAATGCTTGCACTTATGGAGAATAAAACAACTTTCGTCATCGCACATCGTTTATCTACCATTCAAAATGCCGATTTAATTCTTGTTGTAAAGGATGGAAATATCATAGAACAAGGCACACATAGTAAGTTATTAGAACAAAAGGGCTTCTACAACGAACTTTATCAAAGTCAATTTGTGTAATTAAAACTTTATTGTCGTAATTCCTTGTAATTTAAGTTTCGGTTGTGTATAATGTAAATAGGCATTAAGTTGTCAAGTAAATATTAAAGGAGTATCGTAATGAAAGGCGTAGTAAAATGGTTTGACGCTGACAAGGGATATGGATTTATCTCATCAGCTGAAGGTAAGGACATTTTTGTACACTTTAGTGCAATTCAAACTGAAGGTTACAAAACATTAGCAGAAGGCGACCAAGTAGAATTTGATGTTAAAAACGGCGACCGCGGACAACAAGCGGCTAACGTAGTTAAAGTTTAATTTCCAAAAGGTATGGGGACTCGCAAGGGTCCCCCTTCTATTTGTTTGGATATAGATTCAGACATAAGTTTGACACGATTATATTAAATCGTGTTTTTCTTTTATCTCTTGTCTCTGATAGCGTTTTTATGATATAATATCCTTAAAGATGGGAGCGTTGATAATATGGAGAAAGATCTATTAGAGGTAGAGTGCCAGCATCTAGCTAACGTAGTTAAGGAAGCAGACCCAAAACAAATAGAAGAGGTCGAAAAGAAGTTTGCCTTAGTCTACACATATGATGCTGTTGGTATGGTAGGACAAAATAGAATTCCTTATGAGGACGTAAAACGACTCAGCCAAGCGAAAGCTCTACTCGAGTATAGCGAAAGAGAACAAAAAGAAATATTAAATCATCTAAAAGCATTTGAATTTATTAAAAAAGAAGCGAAAGAAAAAAAGCCATTTACAGAAGAAAAAATGAAGGACATGCATGAAATATTGGTTGAAGGAATATTTCAAGGTGGCGTTTACAGAAATGTAAATATCAATATCTTTGGAGCAGAACATCAACCCCCTGATTACGTTAAGGTTTACGATAGAATGTCTAAATTCTTTAGAAATCTTGAACATTTTGAAGGAACACCTTTAGAAAAAGCAACTTATGCACATGCAAGTATTGCTAAAATACATCCATTTGTTGATGCAAACGGTCGACTTGCAAAGCTTGCCTTAAATTATTACTTAATGGTTGAGAATTACTTACCCATTTCAATTCCGTTGGAACAACGTGAAGCATATATCGAACATCTTGAAGCCTTTAAACAAGAAAAAGATTTAAAACCTCTAGTTAGCTTTTTTAAAGGACTTTTAATCAAACGCTATGAAGAAGTCTTAAAAGAATTAGATTTATGAGTGCG
>Ga0180007_10006208_pt1 | contig 11746 bp, 17 predicted proteins | sample MM_PC_MetaG_FD_121122 | JGI IMG/M metagenome (GOLD analysis project Ga0180007, IMG submission 121122) | Groundwater microbial communities from the Aspo Hard Rock Laboratory (HRL) deep subsurface site, Sweden - MM_PC_MetaG | ecosystem: Environmental > Aquatic > Deep subsurface > Groundwater...
CATCCGTTCAGGGTTTTGCTTCTCCTAGAACCACATGCTAGCTGTTTTAGCCAGTATCCACCCGTGGGCCTCTACGGTCTTGTCCGGCCCCACGTCACGAGCGTCTTCACAATACTCCACCGAGTACGTTGTACCGACGACTTTGATATTCGTTGGTCTCATTCCAACCTCCCGTGCCTACCGTGGCAAGCTGAGCATGTCAGCCACACCGCCGGGATGCCTGATCGCTTTTGTGTATGGGCAGCCCATCGCCCAGTGCCAGAACATCGAGGGCAGAGCATCAGAGATTCGAGATGTGAGTCCATTTTAGCCATCACTGCCTCCCTACCTAAGCACAGTCTCTTACCATAAGAATCCTGGTCCGCCTTTAAGCATCCAGAACTCAGCACTCATGTCAGCAGTTCTCTCGACATTGAGAGCACCGCCACTATCTTGCCATGCTGTTAATTCAACATAATCATCGACGTCCAGGAAAAAAGAGTTGCTATGGCCTGTGCCTGCTCGCCTTTTGTGGTGGGCATGTCGTGATCGCTGGAAGCACTATTCTGCATGAGTGCCGCCTTTCATTTTTTATGCCCAAGCCAGGAAGCGAAGGTAACCCTCCGTTTCCGCACCGTCTGGCGTTAAGGAATCTCCAAAGTAGATTCTTACACGGCTTTGCCCCACGTCAAAACGAATACGTCCACCTCTTTTGTTGGCAGCATCAAAATTATAGATACCATAGACCTGTCGTTCATTAGAGTCAGGGCTGAGGGTGGCTTTGAACCATAATTGAGCAATTTTAGGTTTGAATGTGCAGGCTGTATCCCAGTCAAAGTTTTGATAAGGGGGACTACCTGTAAAGTCTGTCCATGTACTATCATAGTGTTGGCTCAAATCTAACTGGCTTAGATTGATGCTGCCTGATAGCGTTAAGTCCCCCGTGATTGTCCCGTCCCCTGCCATGTTCAGGGGATGTGGGATGTCACCATTTAACACCGCCAGAATCTTATTGATGCGGTCGATCACCTCGGGTTGTGACGCATCTATAGGCAGTGGTGCAACCTGAGAGCCGGCCATTAGCTTAGATCAGCCTCCAACAGCATAATGTCGATGATGCTGGACACATTGCCAGGTGGGTGTTTCCTGACCACGTTTCTTTCCATAGGAGTTGGTGATTGCACGGTCCCAGTATACTCGGTTCCACCAGGACCCACAACCGTTACCGGCCACTCGGCGTTAAAGGCATCATCCCAAGCCGCCCGTATCTGCGCTGCCGATAGCCCCCCGGCTATGTTATCCTCGCATATCACCGAGAACGCTACTTGCTTTGCCGAGGTGGGCCGCACCCGACACTTCATCACAAATGGAAGCTCTAGGACCGGGGTCTCCTTGGGATTCCCGCTCGCGACTGTCGTGTAGAGCTTGAAGCGCACCGTGAGAGTCTTCCCTGTGGTATTCGATGGGAAGAAGAACTCCTCTTCGACTGTTACCCCATCATCCTCAGCATCACCCTCCAGCGTGAAGCCGCTGGTCGCCGCCAGTATCCAGTCATCGTCGTCGATCTTGTAGTCGAACTCGATATATCGCTGGTCGCCACTTGTAACATTGGCGAGATTCGAGCCTTTGAACGTCATGCTAAAGAACGCTTTTGTCATGTTTCTAAGATTGCCGTCCCACTTCGAGAACGTGATGCTACCACCAGAAGCGAAGTTGTAGGCGTAGTCAGTGTCCTGATCGTCGGTGGCCTCCAGGGGATTGTCGGTGTATCTAGGTAGGTCTATGTAGCTGGGTGTGTAGTCTCCGGTATTGCCGCAAGCCGCGTTGGTGCCCCGGAATACCCACATTCTCGGCTGGTTCGTCGTGGGTGCCCGGAAGATGATCAGGTAGTGCGATTCGTCGTCTACGTATGACGCTATCGGGTGCCATACCCACCGCGCGCCATAGGCGTCCTGGATGAATGCTCCAGCCAAGAGGCCGACGTTGTAGGCACTCCCAGACACCACGCCATCTGTAGCCGATCCTTGCACCGTTGCCCAAATCCAGTTGTTGTCCCATGCCAGGCCCCCTACTTGGCCCTGGTAGTTGGGATCATGAGGTGCGAACCGTCGGGGCGATAGATCATCATATGGTTGCCCGGGCCATGTCCATAGGCCTCCACCGCCCATAGGCATGAACACGAGACCCTTCCATGAAAGCATCCTGCGGAAGTTCAGTTCGTGGGATGAGGCCCTCAGTTCAGGGATCAACTGCTCGGCGTTTCCGTATTGGTCTATGGAGTAGAGGCCATCCTCCTTGCCGATAACAAGAATGCCACGATGGTTGAGAACCCATGTAAAGTCGTAGGACTTATCTCCGACTTTGTAGTCTGCGCTCCAGTTCCCGCCCATAGCAGGGGCTACCGCTGCGTTGTCAGCAACATTAAGTTGATTGAAGCGCCAAAGATTCTCGTTTAACGCAGCGAGGAAATCAGCATAGAGAGGCACATTACCTGTAGCTTCTGTCCAGTCTCCTGAGTTTCCTGTAGGCGAATGTCGGTAGGCCCCCTCTTCTCCAACCGGACCCTTGATGCAGACGTAGGCATAGGCATTGGAGGAGACAACACAAGGAATAGTATATTTAGCCTCGCCCGAATCTACTACTAGCCGCCAGAAGTCTGTGGAGACAACTATCTCCGGATCGTCGTCGCCAACCTCGGCAGCGAAGTCCTCAGCGGCAGTTATGACCGTTGTTGTGATGATTGCCACAGTGTACAGCCCATCGTTTCCAGCCCCTGATCCAACGACGGTGAACGTGCGCCCAACTGCCAGGGCTTCGGTGTCCCACGTAGCACCACTAAGAGTAATGGTCTTTTCGGTCTCGTGGAATGTCATGGTGATACCTGCGGTGCTGGTCAGTGAATAGGGCTTGAGATTCTGGTAGACAGCTCGGCCCGCCCCTATGAGATAGCAGCCCTCATGCTCGCAGCCACAATAGACAGGCCCGTTAAGGCCAGCACCGCCCAGGGCTGGGGCCTGGCTCGCCTCTTGTAGCAACGGCCCGCAGAAGACCTTGCCCGAGAAGCGGGCGTCGATGTTGGCGGCAGTATAGTATCGTGTAGGATCGCCGCCTTCCGAAAGGTCGAGTTGCCCGAAGCCACCGTGCGCCGACCGCTGCGAGTCCCAGACCAGCTCCTGCTCCGGCGGCACGTCGGCGTAAGAGACTGGCCCCATGCTTTGCCCTGGGCGCAACACCGGGGCCTGTTGGCGGTTCCATGCCATGCTCCCATCTTTACTGTTAGCCAGCCGGAAGCCGTAACGGGTGGAGATGGTAGCCCGGAGACTTATGGCGTAGTCTTCTACTAGTGCGTATGTTAGATTAGATGTTCCAGTCCAGTCCCCTGCACTTACAGATCGCCAGAAATCGTTTCCAGAAGATGCGCCAAGCTCTATGGCACCGTCAGTGCCGTAGATTCCAATGTAATCACCAATTTCGACACTGATAGCCAGCGGGTCTCCGTTGGCATCTACGGTGAATGTTTGCTTGCTGCCTGCTGTGACAGCACCAATAGACGTCCAGTCTCGACACGACAGAACATTCCCGGAAATATTATAGAATACGCCGATCTTGGCGAGGGTTATGCTTGTTTGGGCATACACCTCGACTTTAGTTACAACACCAGCTATGGAAGCAGGATTGCTCTTATCTACCAATGTGTAAGGTGTAGATTGTGCTGCTGCCCTGTCTGTAGCCGTAGCACCCATAGTTTCGGTGGTGAGAATCTTGAGAGCTATGTCTGCTTTTCCTGCCATCTACCACACCCGCTCACTTTTACTGTGCTTTGGCAGTTGCATCCCGTGGTCTCTAATCGCCTTGTCAAGGTTGTAGCTCCACCTGGCCAGGGCCTGCTCGTAGGACTCCTCGCTCATAGTCCCTTCTCCGAACGGCCTTGATGTCAGGAGGTTGACCGCAGCCTGGGCGATGATGATATCAGTCTGCGGCGCTCCGACCTCTACGGTGTCTGTGTCGGACGAAAGGTCAGAAAGATAGGCTAGGCCTCGCACGCGGAGCCAACGCCCGTCAGGGGGCTTCCTGTCGTGTGTGAAGCGGAGATACCTACCGCCGCCCGTGCGCTCTATGACCTCGTACCCGCTGGGGTCTACGCGAATGTAACTGCCTTCTGGCAAAGCGGTTGACCGCTGATATTCAACGACTAACGGCTGGCCTGGGAGCGTTGTTGGAATAGCATAGTCGTAGAGGGCAGGCCCGCCAGTTGTGAATGCAGCGTCCAGAAACATAAAATTGGCGCTTGCCACATCAAAACCGAAATCCACATTCCCTGTAGTATTGACAGTGCGAGTTACACTTAGGCGTTCCCAACCCCCAGTTTCGGAGTGGTAATCACCATAGGTCGTTCCGTCGGGGTCAGTGATATAAAGACGAATGGTGCTGGCAGCGTCTACCCATACCCAAGCATAGAAGGTTACGGAACTATCATCGAGAAGCAGAAAAGCTCTCGGAGCATATGTTGGGTTTTGTCTTTGAAATACTTTGACGGCTCCAGTGGCGATGAGCCTGGCACAGGACTCGCCGTGAAATGGCGAAACGGTGCTTTCTGCTAGTACAGCCTTAGAGAGATCACCGACAATCCAATCAGTAGAAATAGATATGATAACTGCGCCAGCGGCGGCAGCTACCACACCATCATCACTACTTAATATCAATGTCCCAGCCGCAACGGTAGCTATCGTGAAAATGCTGCCATCGTTGACTCCACCAGAAATTGTGATAACATCCCCAGCTTCAAATCCCGCTGTAACAAAGCCGCTTCCAGTATCAGTAATCGTGTCGGGGTTACTGTCTACGAATGCGATAGTATTTGTTCGCATTCGCTTAGTCCAATCCTCGAAGCTGCCATTGGCCAAATAACTCCCGATGCAGATATCATTGATCTCCAATGGCTGAAACAAGTGCGGGTGCACCTGCCGCACAGCATCCTGGATGGCGGTGTCGAGGCGGTCAGGGTTGAACTGCTTGTGAAGCTCGTAGGTGCTGGTCCCGGTATTGCCATCCAAGGCATTGTAGTAGGTAATGATGCCTGTGCTTTGGGCAAAGCCCTTGATGCGGCGGGTTTGCCCTGAGTAAGTGCCGCTGGTTATACGCACATAGCCATTGTCCCAGTAGCCATCGGGGAAGTCCTTGAGCCCGGTATCCACCAGCGTTGTTGTTGAACCCGCGGACGTTGCCGTGCCGCCGTGATACTCCTGGAGCCGCGGACTCAGGGTTTGCCGGAGAACCGCCTGTGTGGTTGTTGCCATCTACTTCCCATTCTTCATTTTGAGATACATCAGTAGTTCCCTCAGCGTCTCCCCCATCTCCCTCATATACTTGTCGGTTCTGAACAAGAGCCAGCAGGCAACGAATATAGGGAATCCTACGCTGGAGATTAGGCTTGCAGCGGTCTCGACTGTGAGTTGCTCCACTTAATGCCTCCCCCTCTTGTGAACGTTAAGCTAGCCCAACTTCGTGTCGTCAAAGGTTAAGGCGTTCTGGAAATAGCGTCTCTTGACCCCATCGAGCCAGTCCTTCATGACGGCAGTGACAACCATTTTCCCCCTCTGCAGGGCGTTAGCTGAACCCTCGTAGTCTGGATGGGTCTCGTCAAATCCTGCTAGCAACCAGGCACTGACGTTGTTCGGGGTGCCATCGGCAGTGTAACTTGGGAGCGGAAGTTCAAAGGTCATATCTGGCATTCGTTTCTCCTACGCATGGTTCTCGCTCCGGCTGATCTCTACCCAATCCAAAGAAGGTAGGAGTAAGAGTACCAGAAAGTCCATACTCTCATCCATCGTGAAGTCTACACCGGCAGATAGCATAATATCTCCTTGATGCTTTACGACTATCGTACGGTCTGCATTCGCTGGCGTTAGAATTAGAATGTCCCCTACTCTACCACCACTGATCACAGTCAGATCATCGGAGGCGGCATCCCCCTCGGTGTCTACCGTGTGCACGCCTGCCGTGATGGTGATGGCTCCTGTGGCGATGGTCAGCTCGGAGATGTTAGCGCCGAGCAGGTTAACGGGCCTGGTGTGGCAGAAGCGAGGGTTAACATCACTCTCCATGCGGGCAATCTCCTGCGCCCCAACACCATTCGCTCTTGCCCTGAGAGATACAAAGCTATTGTCATTCTGAGTTGTATGCATCTCCGCCTGGTTATCATACGCTACAAGATACTTGTATTGCATTTGGCCAACAGGCACAAGAAGATTACCAGCGGCCACCGTCAGGCCATTGGCCGCCTCAAGGCTCACCGTCGGAGCAGTGGCGTCGCCGACACGAAAGCCGGTGGCGTTCCAGGTGGCTTTAACGCTGCCGCTTACAGTCAGCTTGAGCACATCGTCTGTACCTGCCTGGAGGTATGTGTCACCATCGGCGTCGAGGTAGATGATTCCTCCGACCAAGCGGACTTGCTCGGTAACTTCTGCGCCGTTTATCGTTAGCGTAGTCATCTCTTGAGCGTTCATTCTACCACCTCTTCCGCCTCTTGAGGCTCTACTTTGGTGAACTCCCAGGTGTTTGTGTCTAGGCTCCACGCACCTTCAAGCCCCATACCAAGTTGAACACCTCGCACAAAGCTCTGGAACTCTTGTTGTGCTAGTGCCGCATTCCTCATGAGTATCTGCGCTCTCTGGCTCGCTGCCGAAGGCATTTCCATTATGCTCGCTCCAGAACGATCTCAGCTTTGATGCTGAGGGTGTCCGTGTTGGTAAAAGCTAGCGTCAGCTCGTCCCCCAACTCTAGCTCTCGACCACCAAGCCATCGCTTCTCCATGCTTAACATCGAACTCACGGAAGGGTTCCCAGAATAGAGCACGGTAGATGGCCTTACATTTATGGCCGGCGTCAGCGTAAGCGTTAGGTTCTGCGAAGTGGTTGGAGCCGTCGGGGTGCCCGCAGCATCAGTGAATGTTACAGCTATGCTCTTGAGCTTCATTAACACCCCGGGGAAGTTGGTCGCGATAGTTGTAGTCAAGCTCAAAGCCCCGGCTGTTCTGAGTGGGTAGATTATTGGTCGTGGCTCCCCAACCCTCACCGGCATAATGAAGCCAGGGGCTACTCCTTCCAGCTCTACGCGCCCCAGTAGCCCGTGTCCGTCTGGCAGGGGTTCGCTTATGGCCACTCGCGCTTGCGTCATTAGAATACCCTCCTGTATCCAGGGTCTTCACGCTTCCTGCGCCGCCAATCAAAGAAGTCCCGCAAAGCCCCGGCAACCTCTTCCTTGGACAACTTGCCTACTTGCCTTGGCCCTTTCTTCTTCAACTGGTTGAGCGTTATTTCCTGTTGCCCCTCAACGATGTAGTCGTACTCAGCTTGCTCCATAGAGTTCGCATTTGGGATTAGAACAGTCATGTATCTCCCAGTGTCAGGATCGCGCACAATGAGCTTGTTGGGCCTTCGGTCTCGTAGTGGCAAGTAGATTCTAGGCACTATGCTTCCCTCTCGTGGCCAGTGGCCTCAATAGCGCGTGCACGCCGGAGTCCCTCCTTGTAGAGAGACTTGCTTGGCAACTTGTGACCCACTTCTTGCTCGCGCTTCTCATGAGCATATGCAACTTCAGCGCTGGCCTCCTGGAACAGACTAACTCTTGTGCGCCCGTTGCGGTCCGTGATCTCGGAGCCAACAGGCTTGTAGCGTCCATACCCGGTACCAACACCAGTTGCCGTAACCAGCTCTACGCTGGCATAGAACGGGACTCGCTCGGCCACCTCGCCACATTCGGGGCAGGGGACAGACTCAACGCCTGTCCCCCTTCGTAGCTCGATTATGTGGCCGTTCTCGCAGCGGTAATCGTAGCGTGGCATTGTTAGCTCACGCTCACAGTCGGCATCTCGATGAAGTCGAGATTGCCGAAGTAGGTCGGCCCTGCGGTCGAGGCAGCAACCTGCACATAGAAACAGGCCGGCCCTACCAAGACGGGCGGCACCCTGAAGTTATGGTCGGCCAACATCCTGTCGGCAATCTCCGCCGCTATGTTGTGGAAATGCACTCGTGTCGTGGTTACCAGCTCGACAGTAACCGTGACAGCCCCAGCCGCTTGCACACGAGCTATTGCCTGTGACGGCAACCCACCCATCTTGAGCGACAGTGGGATAAAGAGCGTGCCAGAGCTTGAGATTGCCCCTACGGACTTGGCTGCACACTCAGGAAGCGATGTGCCTTTGGTCTCGCCAGTAACGCCAAGGTAGACAGGGATAACCGTTAGCCCCGTCTGGGCATCCACACACATCTCAGCGGCGGTATCCGTGATCAAGATATCGCCGGTAAGTGGGGCGGTGATGGTGCCTGCCTGCACCTGGAACGCATGGCCCTCCATGGCCATGGCGGTGTAGAAATCGAGGATGCACAACTCGGCCCTCACACTGCCTTTTACCTCAGCATCCACACCTTCGGTAAGGGCTTTCAGGGAATCCGTCTGGACTCTTACTAGCATCAACTCAGCCATGCTTTGTCCTCCTGTTCCTGTTCTTTAACGACCCAGCGTTAGGTATACCAGCGAAAACTCGGTGTCGGCTGCTACCGACATGACGTAGCCCACTGGCGGCTCCTGGCCGTCGGTGTCACCGCTGTTCAGGGGGCGAGCGTCTACGGCTCCAGCAACAGTACCGCTTGGGCTCACCTGCTTGCCGAGAACGACGGTGCCATTCGTCAAGACTGCGGCAGGCCCCGCAATCTGCAACCAGCCGTAGCGAAGAGCTGTCATTGCTACAGGGGTTACGCCTACTGGGACCCCGGTGATGGTGGTCGGATTGACCACAACGTCGTCAAACGGGTTCTTGCGAAGCCCGACCTGGCTGGACGTAGTCAAAGCAACGGTCAGCGCATCCTCATCTTCCAAGGTGATAACGCAAGAGCCTGTGCCTGTAGACTCCGCCGGATGCGACTTGATCTTGCAATTCTGACCCTCACCAGCCTCATCATTGACAAAGAGGAAGCCCTCCTTGTACATGTTGACGGTGATAGCCGTAGTTGCATTCGTGATTGTGACTGCCGTAGCACCGATAGCCGCAGCTACAGCTACAGCTAGGTCCTTCGTATGCCCTGACGTGACTACCGCTTGCTGCATCAATCTGCCGATGGCAAGATCGACTGCACCAGCTTTGGCATAGCGGAACACTCGCCCGTCCGGGAAGACCATGTATACCCCCAGCGGGCATTTCTGGATTGCAGTCGGCGTTAGCCACCCCTGGTACGGGCCCTGAATTGTCTGTGGAAATGCCATACTCACCCTCCTATGCTTGTGTGCTCTATCATGTGGGCCAGCAACGCCCTTTTGTTGGTTGTGCTGAACCCACAGATGTTGCACTTGATTATGTTTTGATTCTCGTCTGTTGGATGCTCCGGCGGCGCAAAGGTGAACCCTCGTGCCAGGTAACTTTGCAAGGATACAGAGTCCGCAGGCAAGTTAGGCATCGCCTGACCGTTTGGCTTGTAAAGAGTTACCTTCGGCAAACCAGTATCAGGCAAGAACTCTATATGAAAGCCGTTCCTTGCTAGTGCCTGCTTAATCTCTGCCTTGCTTGCCATTAGTTACTCGTCGAGGGGTCGCCAATCTCGTACTGCATCGGAGCACCATAGCCATCGTCAAGCTCGAAACACCCATAATCTGCCACCATCACGAGCTCGGTGGCGCGAAGGGAAGCATCACGCTCTCGCTCTGTGCCCCATTCCTTCGACCGGATTATGCACATGGCATTCTTGCTATAGATGGCCCCGTACCCGCTATCGTACCCGATCAACTTGCCGATGTTGCCATCATGGAAAACAGCAACTCCGTCAATTGTGATGGCCCAAAAGTCCTTGAGCATTTCTGCGCTCAGGCCGCTTGGGATCGGGTATGTTCCTGCCGTAGGTGACAGCGAGGTTGTGAGGGCGTGCACAGCATTCGGGTGATGTACTATCGAAATGGGACGCGGGAACTTGTGGCTCTTGGCGTGGGCAAGGCAAGCCGCTATGTTCTGTAGCGTCATGTACTTCCCATCCTCACCAAGAACTGTCCCCCCGTTAAGGGCACTGAACAGGGCAATGACGTCCGTATCTTCCTTGCGGGATTTGGCATCGCCCATCTGTCGCCCTACCATTCGAAATACTGACTCGTTTTCCTGCCGCACCAGCTTATCGGTGAGAATCACCTTCAATCCCACCTCACCCGTTGTTAGCTCGACGGTCGTCATGCCGATGTCTTCTGAATCGACAAGATCAACACCATCTTCCAACTCACGGGCTTCCATCTGTGCTACCTTAGGAACAGTCACTGACTTCTCACCCTGCTTTAGGGTGAGCTTCTCAATCGTGTTCACGCAAGGATCGTTGTGCTCAGCAGTAAAGCGGGCTTGAGCTATTGCTATGCGCTGCGCCTCATCAAGCTGCCCAGTAGTAGCTATCTGTAGCGCCATATTTTACCTCCTGTGTTAATGTAGCCCGTACTCCTGCCGGGCTTTGTTGAATTCCTCCCAAGAAATGTCGCCAGAGTTGTAGGCAGATTCTTTGGCAGCAAAAGAACGCGGACTTGCCCCATTAGGCTCACTTGTATCTACCCTCTGGGTGTCCTTTAGCTTGCCTTCGTAGGTAGCCTTCAAAGCGTCCATCTCGGCCTTGTGCTTCTTTGCTGCCTCAGCAACAGCAGTTTTCACAGCCTTTGTGATCATGGTGTCTGCAAGGCGGTGTGTCTCTGCAATGGGGTCTTTGTGCCAGTTGTCAACGCTGAACTCTACATCAGGGGCGAAGTCCCCTGTTTCTGTTACCAGGTTAACCCCATGTTTTTTGCCCAACGCTACAATCCCCTGAGCGTTCGCAGCCAGCATACCGTTGATCCGCTCGTTAGGGTCTGGCGGTGGTGCTTGGGCTGCGGCCTCTCGGCTCCGATGCTTGGCTAGCTCAAAGACATCATCTTCTTCGCCATACTCCCTAAGCCGCGCTTCGTAAGTTTCGGCTAGGGCCCTAGCTTCCCTAGCTTCCTTGGCTGCTCCCTCTTTGGCCTGTGCTACAAGGCGGTCCTTTTCGCCTTGTCCTCTACGGTAGGCTTCGTCTGCCAGTCTCTTGGCCTCTGCCTTGTACTCCTCTGACTCATGCCAATCTGCGACCTCCGAAGAGGCTTCGGCCTCAGTAGAAGGTTTCTCCTCCAGCACCTTATCGGTAACCGGCGAAGCTTGCTCCCCCGCGGTCTCTAGCCCTTGCTCCGTGGCTGCAACATCGGTTGTCATTCAATAGCCCTCCTGTGCTAGCTAACAAAAAACGCCCGCTCTGGCTCGAAAGCCGGAACGGGCGTCTGCCCCCTTGAAGGGGATCGTGCACCCTCTAATTATGAAGTTGTCAGAACCACTATACTACTGGAGATTTATCCGTGTCAAGTCTATTCGCAAACCACATCGTGGGCAGCGCACGGCTCGGGGACCTTCTGCTTCCATGCCCTTGTGTCGGACAATGGGAGTGCCGTCTTGGTCAAGCTTGGCCAGGATTCCCCCGCATGGACAACGCACAACACGCTCTATCGTGAGCATTATCGCACCCCCACGGCCTCGCGCTGCTCCTGCTCCCATAGCGGCAACAACTGCCCCTCTAACCACTTGAGCCTATTCTGAACCGCTTGGTTACGGATTCCCCTGGCTGCGAGTATGTCTGACCGCCAGCCGTCCTTTTGTTCCCCCGTCGGCTCTTCGGTCGTGTAACTCCCAGGCTTGACAATGGCCAGTACCTCTCGCATCTCTTCGTCATAGAGCCGCATCATG
>Ga0180007_10006209_pt1 | contig 11746 bp, 8 predicted proteins | sample MM_PC_MetaG_FD_121122 | JGI IMG/M metagenome (GOLD analysis project Ga0180007, IMG submission 121122) | Groundwater microbial communities from the Aspo Hard Rock Laboratory (HRL) deep subsurface site, Sweden - MM_PC_MetaG | ecosystem: Environmental > Aquatic > Deep subsurface > Groundwater...
CTTTTAAACTTTCTGCATTAAAATCTGTCTCCCAGTTGATCCCATTGGCTTCAAGCGCGTCTATGGCATTCTGACGATAGCCTGATCCAAGGTTTCCAATATTGACCTTTTTCCCTTTGAGGTCGGCAAGACTGTTAATGTTGGCATCTACAGCTGCAATCAGATCAACCGTTTCTGCATGGATGGAAAAAACGGCGCGCAGATCTGCCTGGGGGCCTTTATCTTTCCAGTCGGCAATCCCTTTTACGGCCTGGTATTGCCGATCTGACTGAGCCACACCAAAATCAAGGTCTCCGGACAAAATTGCATTGATGTTAAAAACAGAACCGCCCGTTGATTCAACTGTACAGCGAATCCCATATTCTTTTCGCTTTTTGTTAACAATTTTTGCAATCGCACCACCGGTCGGGTAGTATACACCTGTAATCCCGCCTGTTCCAATGGTCACAAAAGTTGTTTCAGCCTGGCTTTGTGTTGCAGACAATCCCAGAAAAAGGACCATTCCAAATAAAACAGCTGTTGTTAAAATTAATGCTTTTTTCATCTTACCTCCTAATTTAAGTATTAATAATTATGTTGATAATTAAATCACCTGGTTTTACCTGCCTCCTTTCTTTCTATATTATTTAACTTATTGTTTTAAAAAAACAATATTCCCATGTATGGATTTATTGAATTGTATACTTTTGTTTAGAATTTGGTCAAAGCCAATATTTATGGTTATGAAAGTTACAATCCAAAAACTTATTTGTAAAGGATAAATCCAAAAAAATCTTATTTTTTAAGTATTATCCTTGCATCCACGACATCCAGTCCATGCTCATAAAGAATGACGGGATTCAGATCCATTTCCTCAATTTCAGGATAGGATTCAATCAGCTCAGAACACATGGATATGAGCTTTCTCAATGTTTTTTTATCATATCCCTTGTGCCCTCTTACACCATCTAAAAGGATAGAAGAGCGGGTATCTTCCAGCATTTTTTTACAGGAAGTCGGGGAAACAGGCAGTACCCAGAACGTCACATCCTTCATGATTTCAACCATGATACCGCCCAGCCCATACATGATTACCGGACCAAACTGCTCATCTATCTTGGTTCCGATAATAATTTCAAGACCCTTTTGCGCCATTGGGGCAACAAGGACACCCCGTATATCAGCTTTCGGGTTATAGGCATTCGCACTTTTAATAATCTGGTCAAATCCGTTTCTAACCTCGCTTTCAGAACTCAGATTCAGCTTAACCCCGCAGGCATCGCTTTTATGGAGAATGTCTGGTGAAATAATTTTTAAGACCACTTTTGTTGCATGCTCACGACTTGTTTTGCCTTCACGGTTTTCTATAATTTTTTGTGCAATTTCCCATGCCTCATCAGCCGTTCTGGCCACCTGCCCCACGGAAGTCGGTGCACCATGCAGCTTGATCAATTGTTTTGCTTCATGCTCCAACAATACATGACGACCATCATTCAGGGCATTTTCAATAATCTGTACCCCTTCTTGTCTGGCATTGTCCCGCCAGTTAAAAACAAAATTGGTTATTGCATGATAGGATTTCAAGTAATTACCATATTTACAAAGGGATGCCACACACTTGCAGGAAATATCCAGGGAATCATGAACGGGTATACCATAATGCCGCAGCAAATCAAGGGCATGGGATTTATATGAGCTGTAAAGGGAGTGCACAAAAATAGGTTTGTTTTTCTTTTTTACCATTGCCCCGAATCGATGAGCTGCCGCTTCTTCTCCAATGGCAAGGCTTTCTTCAAACCGGATGCCATATCCGCCAAAAAGACCGACAACCAGGAGTCCGCCAACACTGGGGTCCTGTAAAATAATTTTGGCACAATCTGCAAACAGGCTGGGATCAGAATCTGTCCCGCCTGCCACATCAACGGGATTGGTGACGGATGCCGCCTCAGGCAGGATTTTCCGTAAATTTTCCTTTGTTTTGTCAGACAGTTCAGGCAGATTGATACCATAATCTGTTAACAGGTCAGCCCCTATGGTGGCATGTCCCCCACCATCTGCAAGGATGGCAATGGCATTATTTTTAATGGCCGGTTGACTGGAAAGTGTTTCTGCCACGGGGAAAAGTTCATCTGAATTTTCAATCACGATGATACCGGCACGTCCATAGGCCCGATTTGCCACTTCACTCATCCCGGCAAGAGATCCTGTATGGGATCCTGCCGACTTTTTCCCTGTTGCTGACCGGCCGCTCTTTAAGAGAATAATCGGTTTTTGTATACTTGTTTTGTGTGCTTCCTGAAGGAATTTACGTCCCTCACTCATCCCTTCGACATACATGAGGATGGCTTTTGTATCCGGATCATTTCTGAAAAATTCAAGATACTCATGGAACTTGATGTCTGACTCATTTCCCACTCCAACATAATAGGTAAACCCCTCGTGCTTGCGGATTGTGGCCTCTGTAATCAATGTCAGCGCCATATTTCCGCTCTGGCAGAGCAAAGCGATGTGTCCTTTGGGGGCATTCTGGATTCCCACTAGATTCATATTGGTTTTAAGATTTATCATCCCTGACGTATTGGGCCCGATCAATCTGACACCCGTCTCTTTTGCCGCCATGACCACTTGCTGCTCAAGTTCTTTTCCTTTGACACCCAGCTCCCTGAAGCCACCGGCAATGATGACGGCTCCGCTGACCTTTTTTTCACCGCATTTTCTTAAAATATCTGGAATTGTTCTGGCCGGGGTGGTAATCAATACAAGATCCACAGAACCTTCAATATCAATAATGTCTTTATAACATCGAAGCCCTAAAATCATATCTTCTTTTGGATTAACCGGATAGATCTGTCCTTCGAACCCATCTGCCAAAAGGGTTTTAATGGCCTGATATCCCCGCTTTGTTTTATTTTTTGATGCACCGATGATGGCAACGGATTTGGCATTGAGCACTTTATCTAACATGATCTTTTCCTTTGATTATTTTTTTCTCTGCTCAAAATTTTCCAGAGAGTGTTCCCTGTCCTTGGTTGAGACACAGGCCAGGCAGGCCTCAATTTCATAATCCATCAAAGCCTCAAGGCTTGCTTCTCCCTGGGCCATGAGAAAACCCTTTTTAATCAGCTTCAGGGAAAAAGATGAATTGGCAACAATTTTTGCCGCCATGGCAAACGCTTCATCCATCAACTCTTCAAGGGGAACCGCTTTATTGACCAGACCTATTTTCCAGGCTTCCTCTCCCGTGATATTTTCTGCAGTAAATAATAGTTCCCTTGCCTTACCCGGGCCGACCAGATCCTGAACAAGCCGAAATGCACCACCCGTGACAGATGAGGTTACCCTTGCCTCAGGTGAACCGATAAGGGCCTCTTTGGCTGCAATCCTGATATCACAGGCAAGCGCCAGTTCGTATCCGGAACCCAGGGCATACCCATTAATGGCTGCAATGGTGGGTTTTTCAAACCGGATAATTTTTCTTGATGCTTCCTGCAGGGATTCAAGATATGTCCTGTAATCTTTAATGCTTCTGTCCTTTGAATCTTTCAGGTCAGCCCCCGTTGAAAAGGCACGGCCCTCCCCCGTAATAATCAGCGCCTTAACATCATTGTCCTGTTTTACCTGTTCAAGGGCATCCTGCATCTCAATCCAGAGTTGCCGATTCATTGCATTGAGCACCTTGGGCCGGTTCAATTTAATCAGACCGACCTGATCCTTTTTTTCATAAATAATACATTCATAGTTCATGGGATTCACCTTTCCTTAATAAAAATTACTTAATCTGATTTCAGAACGGAAAGAAATGCAGACTGGGGGATCTCAACAGAGCCCACCATTTTCATTCTTTTTTTGCCTTTTTTCTGTTTTTCAAGCAACTTTCGTTTTCTTGAAATATCACCACCATAACATTTTGCCGTCACATCTTTTCTGAATGCCGATATGGTTTCCCTGGCAATAATCTTGCCGCCAATGGCACCCTGGATGGGTATTTTAAACTGCTGCCGGGGAATCTCTTCTCTCAATTTTTTACAGGCCGTTCTGGCACGGGCTTCTGACTTGTCCCGGTGAATCAGCTGGGACAGAGCATCCACCCGCTCACCATTAATCAAAAAATCAAGTTTTACAAGATCTGTGTCCTGGTATCCGGCAATCTTGTAATCAAATGACCCATATCCCTGGGTAACACTTTTGAGACGATCGTAAAATTCATACACCACTTCAGCCAGGGGCAGCTCAAACTTCATTTCCATGCGGTTACTGGTCAAATACTGATAATTTTTACTGACCCCTCGAAATTCATGACAGACCTGCATGACATTGCCCATATATTTATCCGGTACAATGATGGAAGCATTTATAAACGGTTCCCTGACCCGGGAGATTTCAACGGGATCAGGATATTGAACCGGGTTATCAATAATTTTTACCGTTCCATCCGTATAGGTGATCTCATACATGACAGACGGCGATGTTAAAATCAGAGAAACATCATATTCGCGTTCAAGACGTTCCTGAACCACTTCAAGGTGTAAAAGCCCAAGAAAGCCACACCTGTATCCAAACCCAAGGGCTGAAGAACTGTCTTTCTCATAAATCAACGATGCATCATTCAGCTTGAGTTTTTCCAAAGCATCTGTAAGCTCCTCATAATCATCCGATGCAACGGGATACATGGACGAGAAAACAACGGGTGTCGGCTCCCTGAATCCCCCCAGGCGCTTTTCACACGGTTTCTCCGGCATGGTGATCGTATCCCCGATTTTCACGTCGCTGATATTTTTAATGCCGGCAATAAGATATCCCACCTGCCCTGCAACAAGTTCTTTTTGAGGTTTCCTTGCGATTTGAAACAAGCCCACCTCTTCAACTTTATGCTGAGCATTATTGGACATAAAAAGAATCTTATCGCCTTTTTCAATACTGCCCTCAAAAATTCTGAAATGAACAATGGTTCCCCGGAACGCATCATAATGGGAGTCAAATATCAGGGCTTTGAAAATAGAATCGTCCGAAGAAACAGGCGGGGGTATCTTTCTGACAATGCTCTCAAATATCTTGTCTACACCCAACCCTGTCTTTGCAGAAACCATTAGGGCATCATCAGAATCAAGCCCCAGGTCCTCTTCTATCTGATCCTTGGCCCAGTCAATCTGGGCAGAGGGCAGATCTATTTTATTGATAATGGGTATAATTTCAAGCTCATACTCCATGGCCAGATATAAATTGGCCAAAGTCTGGGCTTCAACCCCCTGGCTTGCATCCACCAGTATCAATGCCCCTTCGCATGAGGCAAGCGCCCTTGAGACCTCATATGAAAAATCCACATGACCGGGTGTATCGATCAGGTTTAAAAGGTATTGTGTCCCATCCTCTGCCGTATAGGGAAGAGAAACGGTCTGGCTCTTAATGGTAATGCCCCTCTCTCTTTCAATATCCATGGAATCCAGTATCTGCTCTTTCATATCCCTTTCCGAAATAATCCCGGAAAGCTGAATCAGCCTGTCAGATAATGTTGACTTCCCATGATCAATATGGGCAATAATGCTAAAATTTCGAATATTTTTGATATTTAACTTCAATTCTGCTCCAAACTAAAATGTTGACAAATAAAACGTATACGGCTAAATTTTATCTTCTACATTTATCAACTGAGTTACGAGGTGTCAAGGAAAGCTCGTATTAGAGAATATTATCTTGGAGAAATGTTCATGCCTTACGCGATCCTGATTGTTGATGATGATATGGCGATTACAGACTCTGTAACACAATATCTAACAGCAATTAACTATGATGTAAAAAGTGCGTTAAATGCCAAAGATGCCTTAAAAATACTTGATTCCTTTAAAGCTGATGTTGTCCTTACAGATATTATGATGCAGGGCATGGATGGACTGCAACTCACCCAGAAGATAAAACAGTCCCATGATATTGATGTCATGGTCATGACCGGGTACAGTGCTGAATATTCATATGAAAATGCGATTCAGGCAGGTGCCAGCGATTTTATTTTCAAACCCTTTCGTTTTGAAGAATTGGATCTGCGAATTAAACGGGTGATAAGAGAGGCCGATTCCAAGAAAGAACGCACCAAATTATTGAAAAAGCTTGAAAAAATTGCCATTACCGATGCATTGACAGGGCTTTATAATTCTCGACACTTCTTTGCCCAGATAAAAGCTGAAACCAAACGACATTTCCGCTATGCCAGGGCCTTGTCTCTACTCATTCTGGATATTGATTTTTTTAAAAATTACAATGATACCTGGGGACACCTTGAAGGGGACAGGGTACTCATGGAAATCGGGAAAACCATTCGTTCCTGCATGAGATCCATGGACACTGCCTATCGATATGGCGGGGAAGAGTTTACCATTCTTTTGCCGGAAACAAAGCTTCAAAAAGCCTGTCTGGTAGGTGAGCGGATAAAAGAGAGCATAAACGCCCGGATATTTGAGCCTGAGCCCGGATCAGAAGTTTCTGTCACCATCAGTCTCGGTGCCACCCAGCTTGTGAAGGACGATGATTTTAAATCATTTATACGACGGGCTGACAAGGCCCTCTATACGTCAAAGGAAAATGGCCGGAACAAGTTAACCTTTCTTGTTTCCTGATTGATCTGCATGCTCAGATCCACAGACCGTGCCTGGTGGGTGAGTGCACCACAGGAAATCACATCCACACCCGTGGCGGCAATTTTATTCAATGTTTTCAAAGAGACATTACCAGAGGCCTCTACAACTGCCCTGCCGTTGATATAGACAACTGCCGCTGACATCTGATCATAATCCATATTATCCAGCATAATCACTTCAACACCCTCATCAACGGCCTCTTTAACTTGATCAAGGGTTGAAACTTCAACCTCAATTTTCATTAAATGCGATGCCCTTTTTCTAACCATATTCACGGCTTTCCGGATGGACCCTGCAACGGCAATATGATTATCCTTAATCAAAATACCATCATACAAAGACATCCGATGATTCACTGCACCCCCTGCCCGGACCGCCTCTTTTTCCAGACTGCGAAGACCGGGGGTGGTTTTCCTCGTGTCTGTCAGCCTGACCTTGGACCCCTTGAGTTCATCCACATAGGAACGGGTTAATGTGGCGATGCCGGAAAGACGCTGTAAAAAATTCAAGGCCACGCGTTCCCCTTTTAACAGGGATAAAAGATCTCCTTGAACCTCAAAAACGATCTCCCCTTTTTTAACGGGGTCACCATCTGAAAAAACAGAGCTTGCAGCGCAACCCGGATCCAGCAACTTAAATACGGTTGTTGCCACCTTGATTCCGGCAAGGATAAACGACTCTTTTGCAATGATAATGCCCTTGCCCATGGCAGGTTCGGGCAGAATAGATTCTGTTGTGATATCCCCTAACCCGGAATCTTCAAAAAGGGCCAACCTGATTATATTTTCTATTGTGTCCATGGCCTAACACTTCATTTTCTGAATTCGTTCAAGATTTTCCTTGAGCTGGACATTCTTTTCCTCAAGTTCAATATGCTGGTCTTTCACTTTCTGGATCACTTGTTCAGGCGCTTTTTCAAGAAAACTCTCATTGTAAAGTCTTTTCTGGACAGCCAGAAGCTCTTTGGTGTTTTTTTCAAGCTCTTTTTCAAGTTTTATCGTCTCCTTGTCAAAATCAATCACCCCTTCAAGCAGAACAAAACAGGTTGTATTCCCGATAATGGAAGAGACACTGGCTGACGGGACTCGGTCAGGTTCACAAAAATAAAAGCTTTCAAGGGCGGCAAGATTTGCAATAATAGCTTTATTTTCCGCAATAACGATTTTTTCCTTGCCATCTGATGTGTGTGCCAGAACTTTAATTTTCATGGATGGCTGTACGTTCATCTCACTTCTGATATTCCGGATACCTGAAATCAGGCCAAAAATAAAGTCCATATCTGTTTCAACGGCTATATTCCGGTTCGCTTCATACACTTTTTCATCATAGGGGAAACGGGCAGCCATAATAGACCCTTTCGTTGCCGGCATAATGCTGAAAATTTCTTCCGTAACAAAGGGCATAAACGGATGAAGCATAATCAGAATATCTTCAAGAACTTTTGAAAGAACGCTTCTGGCCGTGTCTCTTCTTTGAACGCCCTCTTTTTCATATAACGCAGGTTTGGCAATTTCCAGAAACCAGTCGCAGAATTCATGCCATACAAACTGGTATATGGCTGATGCAGCCTCATTAAATCGATAATTTTCAATTCCCTGCTTTACATCCAGGGAGGTCTGGGCACAACGCGAAAGAATCCATTTTTCATTTAAAGACAATTTTTTCGGATCAATCTGGGTGTCTTTTACGGTAATATGCATAAACGCAAATCGTGACGCATTCCAGAGTTTGTTAACAAAATGCCGGTATCCTTCCACCCTTGATTCCGACATCTTAACATCACGGCCCTGGGCAGCAAAGGCAGCCAGCGTAAATCTGAACGCATCTGCCCCATATTCATCAATCACCTTTAGCGGATCAATCACATTGCCTTTTGACTTGCTCATCTTTTTACCATGCTCATCCCTGACAAGGGCATGGATGTAAACATCATCAAAGGGCACCTCATCCATGAGATGAATCCCCATCATCATCATCCGGGCCACCCAGAAAAAGAGAATATCAAAACCCGTTACCAGAACGTTGGTCGGATAAAATGTCTTTAAAAGATCTGTATTTTCCGGCCATCCCATGGTTGAAAACGGCCACAGCGCACTTGAAAACCAGGTGTCCAGGACATCTGTCTCCTGGACAATCTGTTCTGACCCACAGCCGGGGCAATGGGTGGGGTCGATCTCCTCTACAATCACCTGCTCGCAGTCAGAACATTTCCAAACCGGGATTCTGTGGCCCCACCAGATCTGTCTTGAAATACACCAGTCCCTGATATTATCCATCCATTCAAAATAAGTCTTTGACCAATTGTCCTGGATAATCCGTGTTCTGCCGCTGCGAACCGCTTCAGACGCTTTTTGTGCAAGGGGAGCCACCTTGACAAACCATTGTCTTGAAATGGACGGTTCAACAATGGTTCTACACCGGTAACAATTGCCCACACTGTGTTTTATCGGTTCTTTTTTAACCAGTAACCCCTGCTCTGTAAGGGCTTCAACAGCCTTTTTCCGGCATCCAAACCGGTCCATGCCCGTAAACCTTCCCGCACCATCAAGCATGTGCCCGTCATCACCAATCACCTTTAACCGTTCAAGCCCGTGTTTTTCTCCCAGATGAAAATCATTGGGATCATGGGCAGGGGTCACCTTTAATGCCCCTGTTCCAAACCCAATATCCACATAATCATCTTTAATGATGGGGATGACCCTGTCAGTTAAAGGAAGCCTTACCTCTTTCTCCACAAGATCCTTAAACCGTTCATCTGCCGGGTTTACGGCAACGGCCATGTCACCAAACAGGGTTTCAGGTCGTGTGGTTGCAATGGTAAGCCCTTGTTTTCTATTCACAAACGGATATCTGATATAGTATAGATAGCCATCTTCCTCTTCATACTCAACTTCAAGGTCAGCAAGGGCTGTCCGGCATCTGGGGCACCAGTTGATAATATACTGGCCCTGATAAATCAGACCTTCCTTATACAGCCTTACAAATACCTTTCGGACGGCATCGGACAGTCCCTCATCCATGGTGAACCGTTCCCGGTCCCAGTCACAGGAAGCGCCCAGACGTTTGAGCTGGTTGATAATGGCCCCACCGGATTTTTCACGCCACTTCCACACATGTTTTATAAATTCTTCCCGGCCGATCTGATCCCTTGTCAACCCTTTTGCTGCAAGATCTCTTTCAACCACATTCTGGGTTGCAATACCGGCATGGTCTGTTCCCGGCATCCACAGGACATTATATCCCAGAAGCCGTCTATACCGGCACATGATATCCTGAATCACATTATTTAACGCGTGGCCCATGTGAAGCACGCCCGTGACATTTGGCGGAGGGATGACAATTGAAAACGCGTTTTTATCACTTTTGTCCTCAGCTTTGAAAAATCCATTGTCAAGCCAGTATTTGTACCATTTTTTTTCAATGCCTGACGACTCATATCCTTTATCCAGCTGATCAGAACCCATAAAACAACTCCTAAAACCCTTGTTAATGAAAAAGGGGACCCTGTGATGAATCCCCATCGATTTTATATCAATTGATCGGTTGAACTTAAACGATTTCCATCTGATTAAGATCTTTTTTCAGTCTCTCCTTGATTTCATGGATTTCATTTTTAATCACTTTTTCCATGCTCTCAAACAGAATGCCCTCTATTCGATCGGCAAACTTTTTTTCAATCACCTTTTCCAAGGCTGCTTCCAATTGTTCCCGGGTCACAGTCAGTTCCGGGTCGGGCTGTTTGGCCACATACGGTTCAAACGGTATCTCTTCTTCCGCCCCATCTGCTTCAAGCTCAAGCCCTTCTTTAACTGAGATGTCGCCTTCCTGCTCAAGATCCTGGCCAGACCCGACATCCTCTTTTTTAATGCTATCCAGGTCAAGTGCGGCATTATCCGCTTCAACAATATCCTTGAGGACAATAATATCATCCTCATCCAGGGATATTTTTTCTTCCTCAACAATGTCCCTGAGCTCAATAATTTCCTCATCCACTTTTTCTTCACGTATGAAATCATCATACCAATCTGTCATGTCGACCATAATGTCCTCACTTGATTAAGATATTAAAAACAATATACTGTCCAATATCTGCGAACGCCAAAAAATACCAAAGCCGGATCAAAGTGTCAACTATTTAAAAAAGCCATTTACAATGCCCCCTTGTTTGGTTTAAACAATCCCATGATGCAGAAATTTATCATTTCACAGATCGGTTCACCACCTTTAGAGGCCACCATCCATGGACAGGATGCAAAACATATTTCAAAGGTGCTGCGATTAAACAAAGGCGATCGGATCGATATTACCAATGGCCAGGGCAAAGATTATACCGCCATTATCACATCTGTTTCTCAAGGCGATATCAAAATTAATATCATTGAAGAACAAGATGCGTTAACAGAATCTCCCATACATATCAGCCTGTGCTCGGGCATGCTCAAGGACCAGAAAATGGATCTTGTGATCAAACATATTACCCAGCTCGGCATTTATGAGTGGATACCCTTTTATTGTGAACGCTCCATTCCCTTGCCCACAGAAAAAAGCCTGGCAAAAAGGCATCAGCGATGGGAAACCATTGCCCAGGAATCCTTGAAACAATGCCGCAGAAGCAGGCTTCCAAAAATTTCAAACCCTTTGACTTTTAATCAATTGTTAAACACTTCAGAATCTTATGATTTAAAAATCGCCTTCTGGGAACACGAAACCCAGCGGCTTGGTACCCTTGCAAAAAAACCTTCCAATAAAAGCATCCTCATCCTCATCGGGCCTGAAGGGGGATTTTCAAAAACCGAAATCACACGGGCGCTTGAAAAAGGATTTTTATCTTATTCTCTGGGACCCAGAATCTTAAGAGCTGAAACAGCGGCCATTTCGACTTGTACCCTTATTCAGCATATCCTTGGGGATATGTAACCCCACAATTTTTCCAACATTTTCCCTTGACATGGATGACCAAAAAGAATATAAACCCTTCTGTTGTTTGGGCCCAGGTAGCTCAGTCGGTAGAGCAGGGGACTGAAAATCCCCGTGTCGGCAGTTCAATTCTGTCCCTGGGCACCACAACAAGAAAGGCTTTCAGTGATTTTCACTCAAAGCCTTTTTTGTTGTGTAAGCGCTATGTAAGTATCAAAACC
>Ga0180007_10006210_pt1 | contig 11745 bp, 5 predicted proteins | sample MM_PC_MetaG_FD_121122 | JGI IMG/M metagenome (GOLD analysis project Ga0180007, IMG submission 121122) | Groundwater microbial communities from the Aspo Hard Rock Laboratory (HRL) deep subsurface site, Sweden - MM_PC_MetaG | ecosystem: Environmental > Aquatic > Deep subsurface > Groundwater...
CGCCAGGCACAACTTGCGGGAAACCCTGTCAATGAAGACTTGAATGATGCGGCTGCCATATTCTTAAAAGACAAGACATCTACCTATGTGGCGGTTGCTGCAAATGCGGTCGGTGATATTTTTCACGCGGCTGTCGGACCGTTGGACGAGACTTTCATGGAAGGGTGTAAACGGCTTGATCAGGCCTGCTGTGTTCAGGTCCCCCGAAAAGGAGATTTTGCCCTGATTTCAACCGGGGGATACCGGATGGACGGACAATTATATCAATCCACCAAAGCTCTTTTCAATGCCGTGAATGTGGTTAAAGAGGGGGGGGAGATTCTGTTTATTGCCGCTTGTTCAAAAGGCGTCGGAAATTTGGTTTTTTCATCTGTTTTGAAAAAATATCGGAACCATCCCGAAACAGTCGGCAAAGCACTCGCAGGCCAGTTTGATATGCCGTCATATGTGGCCTACCGGGTGATGGACATTTTGAATCGGTTTGCGGTCACGCTGGTATCAGATCTGGATAAAAATGAGACAGAGGCGCTGGGGTTTGAATATGCCGGCCACGTTGAGAGCTATATTCAACAGCTAAAGGGAGAAGGATATGTTATCCCTTTTGCAGAAAACATTCTGCCCCTTGTAAAAGGCGAACCATTATAAGGAAGCTTTTATGGACGAGAAAATTATTTCCCGAAATATTAAAAAACTTCGAACCCAGAAAAAAATCACCCTGCAGGCACTGGCCGAGAGAACCGGATTGACAAAAGGGTATCTGTCAAAAATTGAACGAAGCGAAAAAGCACCGCCCTATTCCACACTGACAAAAATCGCAGGCGCCTTAGGGTTTGAAGTCACCAGCATGCTGTCACAAAATATCGGTCTGCCCATTGATACCCGGCTATGCCTTTCACGGGCAAAAAACAGGCAAATAATCAAAGGGTCTGAACAATATCCCGGATATGATTATGAAGTTCTTGTAGAACATAAGCCCGGTAAAAATATGGAACCCTTTATTATCCATTCGCCCTGGGAAATCGATAAAATGTATTCCCACGAAGGGGAAGAATTCATTTATGTCATGGAGGGCACAAATGAATTTTTGTATGGAGAAGAGACCTATGTTTTGGAAGAAGGCGACAATATTTATTTTGATGCCTGTGTTCCCCATTCCGGAAAAAGTATTGGGGAAAAACAAGCGAAACTTCTGGTCATAATTTACTTTTACAAGAGAAACCGACAATAGGGACTTGATAGTTTGCTTTTTTTGATACCAACATATTAGTGAACTGAAAAACGGGAGTCGCAAATGTTTAAACTCATAGAGAAAACCATGAATATTAAATTGTTGTTAACCCTTACCCTGGTTCTGGCGGTTTCTTTTGCCGGCCTTTCCTTTTTCATCCTTAACCGTCAGGATGCGCTGTTAAATGAGATGAGTGCCCGTGTGGAAAAAGCGTTGCAAGATACGGGAAAAGAAACCCAAAAATCCTTTGACGGCCTGGAAACCCTTGTGGGAACCCTGCTTGTTAACATGAAGGATACAACCTCGGCAAATCTTGCCACAGCAACCCAAGCCGCATTGATGGCAGAAGAAAAACAGGTGCAAAAGAGTATGGAAGCCCTTCTTTTAAAAAATGTTGAAGGAATCTCCGCCTTGCTCGACAGCGTTACCCCCACAACCATTGCCTCCAAACAATTTTCCGATCTGGTCAAATACAGCAAGGCTGCGTCCCAGACAAGTGAGATTGTCTTTGCCCTTTTCTTTGACAAAGACGGGGACCCCCTGCCCGGTTCTCTGAATTACGAGGACGAAAGAATTAACAGATACATTGAGACGGGTGAAGGCAAAAACAGGATACAAAAAGTGCTGTCCCAGTCCCAAAAAGATCCGGGTGTTATGATCGTTGAGCATCCCATTGACTATTATGGAACAACCTTGGGAAAAATCATCATCTGCATCAGCAGGGATTCGGTGACCCAAGAGGTCCAGCAGCTTGCCTCGCGGTTCAAAGCCCTGAGCCAGAACAATGGTATTCAGATAAACCAGGAGATTGACACCGGATCTGCCAACCTGAAAGCAAAAATGGGCAAGGAGCTGCGTGCGGTCACCCAGGAGAATGCAGCGGCCATCAAACGGACGGCAGACATATTAACGGCATCGGCAGCCGATGTAAATTCCAGCATAAAAAGGGTGATCATTATTGTGGGAATTGTCTGTTCGATCTTTATCCTTGTCCTCATGGGTTTTTTGCTGCAGTTCATGGTGATCAACCCGATAAAAATGATTTCAGACGGTCTCAGGGACACGGCCCAGGGTGAAGGGGATCTTACCAAACGTCTTGCATCCAAACGAAAGGATGAAATTGGAATCCTGGCCAACTGGTTTGATGCGTTTCTCGAAAGGCTGAACCGAGTAATTGTGGATATCGGCATCAATGCCCGGACCGTTACGGCCGAATCCGGGGAGGTTCTTTTGGTTGCAGACCAGATGAGCCAAGAGTCCAAGCGTCTCTCTGAAAACGCCAATACCGTTGCAGCCGCTACCGAGGAGATGAGTTCCAATATGACCTCTGTTGCCGCTGCCAGCAAGCAGGCTGCCACGAATGTGAACGCTGTTTCCCATTCCGCCGGTCAGATGCGGCTTACCCTTGATGAGGTGGCCAAAAACTGCGACAGGGCCCGGAATATTGCCGGCGATTCCAGCGCCGGGGTTAAGAGTGCCTCGGGCAAGGTGGCGCTTCTGGGTGAGGCGGCAAATGCCATCAGCAAGGTAACCGAGGTGATAACTGAGATTGCGGAACAAACCAACCTCCTTGCTCTCAATGCCGCCATTGAGGCGGCAAGGGCTGGCGAAGCCGGCAGGGGATTTGCGGTGGTTGCCGGTGAAATCAAAAACCTGGCATCCCAGACAACGGATGCGACCCTGGATATCAGGGAAAAAATCCAGGGGATACAAGATTCCACCCATGAGACCGTGACCGAGGTTAGCAATATCTCCCAGATCATCATGGAAATGAATGAAATTATCACGAGCATTGCGGCCGCCATTGAACAACAGTCGGCAGCCGCAGCAGATGTGGCTGAAAATGTGAGCCAGGCCTCCTCTGGAATTGATGAGGTCAATGACAATGTTGCCCAGAGTTCCCAGGTGTCCACTGAAATCGCAAGGGATATTGCACACGTGAACACGGTTGCTGAAACCATGTTTCAGAAAAGCAGCCAGATGGAGCAAAGAGCCGGGGAGCTTTCCAGGCTTTCAACCACCCTGAGCGATATGATCTCTGTGTTTAAAGTTGCCTAAACCCTAGCCGTGCAGTTTGGCAAATGTCTGACAAAAGAAAATTATCCTTGTAGATTCATTGCCTGAATGTTTAAAAATTCCTTTTCCAGATTACAGAACCGCTGTTTCATTGTTACCACATGTGCATACATATTTTCATAGGCCTGCTGATGGTCCCGGGATGATATTGCCTGATATAAAAATGCGTGGATGTCTTTGTCATGCATATAGGTTGTATGATCATCAAGGACTTCCAGAAATTGCTGCAAAAAGGTCATCATGCTTCTCATCAGCAGAGAGAAAAAAGGATTTCCACTCAACTCACAAATCTGGGTATGGAACTCCACATCAAAGTTGATTCTCTCTTTTACATTTTGGACGGATTGCCCTTTATAAACCAGATCTCCAAGGTGCTGCAATTGTGCGGGTGTTGCTTCAAGTGCCGCCATCCTGGCAGCTTCCGGCTCGATGAGAATTCGAACATCGCACAAATGCCTGATGGACATTGACCGCATGGTGATCAAATCTGCCAGGAGTGTTGTTACGCCTTTTGACTGCAGCAGATTGCAGACAAAGGTTCCGCCACGGCTTCCTCTTCTGGCTTCCAGATACCCCTGGGCTTTTAAAACACTCAATGCTTCCCTGACCATGGCTCTTCCAACACCAAACTCTTTTGCCAGTAGCGCTTCTCTGGGCAATGAATCGCCGGGCCTGTAATGCTGCAAAAGAATATCTCGTTTTATGCGGGTAATTATTTCCTGAAATTTTGGCGGTGTCTGTTTTGCGGCACTCGGGTCTATTTTAGAAGGGCTCATGGGGTTAGATTCATTCTTTTATGTATTTTAAGATGTGTATAAGTGTAATTGTTTTTAACAATCCATATCACACAAAAACTTATCATTCAATGAAATTAATTTTAAAATATTCTTAATTTTCAAATAGTTCCAATCAAAAAATTAAGTAATACCTTTGCGATAAAAATCAATACAATTAGGATGTTTTTTCATCATTTACACCCAATTATTTATCATTTTCATACGAATCCTCCCAATTAAATATACAAAATGGGTAAATATCACCTGTTTTTGATAACTGAAGCTGTAATTGATTTATTTTAAACAACACAGAAATATATTTTAACTATCTGTTTTTTAATAAAATTATATTTTTAATATTTTAATTGTATGCATCATATTGACAAATCATTTCGATATTTGATACTAAAGTATGACCTTTAAATTAAACCAGAATAGAAACCTCGGGGGATCAATAATGAATCCATTCAAACAGATGTGTATAGATGCCGCGGGAAAAACCCGGGTATTACAAGGAAACATTGCCTTTGCGGTTGGGTGTGTCAGGGCAGGCATTCACAGCGTAGACGGATATCCCGGCACCCCCAGTACAGAAGTGATCGACAAGGGACTGTCAAATGCAACCGATCTGATTGATGTGAACTGGTCTGTAAATGAAGCGGTCAGCGCAGGTGTCGGGCATGGTCATTCCCTGGCCGGCAAAGATTGTGTGGTGACCATGAAAATACCAGGGCTCTTTCAGGCGGCGGATGTCGTTACCAGCGCATCACAGTTCACACAGGACCGGGGCGCATTGATTTATTATCTTGCCACCGATTTTGTCCCCAATTCCACCCAGCATGTAATTGACCCCCGATATACCCTGAAATCCTGTTTTGTCCCGGTCTTTGAACCTCGAAATCACCAGGAAATGCACGAGGCCGCCGCCATTGCCGTTAACATCGGCCGAACGTTCAACACCTCTGTTTTTATTCTGGCCAATGGGACCCTGTGCCATAGTGAGGGATTAATCGCTTTGATGGAAAAAGAGGGCAGAGGGCCTGTTGAAATTGAGGATTTGAGAAACTACATCGCCCTGCCCACCCTTGCCCGAGCCAACTATAACCGGATTCAATCTGAGCGTATGCCAAAACTTCGGGAAATGGTCGAGACCTCCCCCCTGAATCACTGGTCAAAAGGAGCCGGTAAAAAGGGCATTATCACCCACGGTGTAAACACGCTTTATATGGAAGAATATAAAGCCTTGTTTGAAAAAGAGGTGGACATTCTTTCCCTGGCGTTTACCAACCCGTTGCCCATGACATTAATCAAAAAATTTTATGACAGCATCGATGGCGCGGTATATGTTGTTGAAGACGGTCACAACTTTATTCACAGTGCCTGCTGTCAAGCCGGTCTGAAGGTTATTGGCAAAGATGAATACAGCCATATTACCGAATGGGCGCCCGAAGCCATTGCCCGCTTTTTAGGGCAATCCATTGAAATTTTTGGTGCCGGTACACCGCCGGTTCCCCGCCCGCCCCTTATTTGTGCGGGGTGTCCCTATGCCTTGTTTGCAGAAGTTGTCGGCAAACTGAAAAGACGGGGCGATCTGGAGGCAATATTTGGAGATATCGGCTGCAACAGCCTTTTGTATTTTTTGCAGGCCCTTGATACAAATGTTGCCATGGGTGCCAGCGAAAGCAACCGTGAAGGCTATGTCAGATCAAAACCTGGATCTGCATCCAAATGCATCAGTGTCATCGGTGATTCAACGGAATGTCACTCCGGGATGGATGCCACCCGCAATACGATCTATCGGAACACACCCGGGGTAAAAGTAATTCTTGATAATGAATGGACCGCCATGACCGGGGGCCAGAATTCACCTGCTTCCCCGGTCAATTTCCATGGAGAATCGAACCGGTTCAATCTTGTCGCCGCCTTAAAGGGTGAAGGTGCGACCGTCATCCAGGTTTCTGCCTATGACCGAAAGGCCATTCGAACCGCATTAAAGGCTGCATTGAAAGACGCTGAAACAGGATCTTTCTCCATCCTGGTTATTCACGGAACCTGCATCCGGCGGATGCCGAAAACAGATTATGGTCAAACCGTGTTCTGTGACAAAAATCTGTGTAAGGCATGTGCAACCTGCCATATCTGTTCGGGTATTGACATGGATGAAAACAATCAACCGGTCTGGAATAACCTGTGTTCCGGTTGCGTTTCGCAAAATCCGGCCTGCCTGCAAATGTGTCCGGTGGGTGCCATAAAAGTCGGAAAGGATGACAATCTGCTATCTAAAAAAGGAAAAAAAGTTATTCTTGAAAAAGCCCCTGAATCTTTTGTCTTGCCCAAAATAGATAAATCCCAATTGCCGGACAGGCTTTGTCTTGCCATTCGAGGAGTTGGCGGCCAGGGCAATCTTTTTTTCGGCAAAGCGCTGGCGCAAATGGCCTTTTTGGCCGGATATGGAACAAAGAATATAATAAAAGGGGAGACCCATGGCATGGCCCAAATGGGTGGCCCTGTGATCAGTACCTTTGGCTGTGGACGGGTGTTCAGCCCCGAATTGATTTCGGGATCTGCCCACTGTTTGATTGTTATGGAAAAAAGCGAAGTATTGAGACCTGGCTTTCTTTCCATGCTCACACCCGGAGGCGTGATCCTGATGGCGAATACCCGAATTGTTCCCCAGGGGCTTGCCCTGGGTGCGTATCCCACGGATGATGCGATACACCAGCATTTAAAAGGGTTTGACGTGATTCATGTAAATGTCTTGAATATTGCATTGGAACTGGGTGATGAAAGTGGACGGTCTGCCAATGTGGTCATGCTGGGTGCCTTAAGCGCGCTTAAACCCTTTAACCGCATACCCAAAGGCATCTGGCTTCAGGCATTGAAAAACCTTAGTCCGAAACAGGCTGTATGGGCGATAAACCATGCCGCCTTTAATGCGGGCGTCAATTTGATATAAGGATAAATCATCATGCATCCCCCAATGGATCTTCCAATTGATTTTAAGAGTATTACGCAGCTGTTTGAAGCGGCAGATCAAGAAAACCGTCAATTTCTCTATGAGTATGAAGTGTATCGCTTGCTCGCAAAGTCAGGTGCAGAAACACCGCCCCAGATTAATTTTATTCCCAGAGGATCCCGCCCTTCGGATGAGGCCATTAATGCATTGCAGGGGGATCGAGTGGTTCTGAAAATTGTATCTCCCACCATTATTCATAAAACAGAGGTGGGGGGGGTGCAAATTGTTAAAAAAGAGACCAATGCCATTCGCTCAGCCGTTAGACGGATGGTCTATGAAGTGCCTGAAAATTATGCCGCCTGGATTGAACGGCATCCGGATTCAGCGCCAAAACCCTATCAAGGGCTTGCAGGAGAAGCTTTAATTTCCGCCGTCAGCCGGGACATCAAAGGGATATTACAGGTTCAGTTTATGCCGCCGGATTCAAATGCGTTTGGAAATGAACTCATTGTGGGCCTGCGCCACACCCGGGAGTTTGGTACGATTATCAGTGCCGGTTTGGGCGGGACCGATACAGAGCTGTATGCCAAGCGGTTTAGAAAAGGCCAGGCCATTGTGGCCGCCTCGGTTGCGTTAAATGACGGCCACACATTTTTTCAGCTTTTCAAACAAACCATCTCCTATCGAAAGCTTGCCGGCCTCACCAGGGGTCAGCGAAGAATTGTAACCGATGAACAGCTCATTGAGTGTTTTGAATCCTTTATTCAGATGGGACAATACTATTCCCAGGTAAATCCCCAAGCGCCCTTTGTGATTGAAGAGCTTGAGATTAATCCATTTGCCTTTTGTGACTATTTAATGGTTCCCCTTGATGGCCTTTGCCGCTTTGGAAAGGCTGGGGCGATTGCCCGGAAACGACCGGTTGGAAAAATCGACAAATTATTGCACCCCAGGTCCATTGGCATTATCGGTGTTTCTGCCACAAAAAAGAACTTTGGACGAATTATTTTAGACAATATCCTTGCCGAAGGTTTTAAAAAAGAGAACACGCTGATTTTCAGGGAGGGGGTTGATGAAATCAATGGGGTGCGCTGCCTTCCAAATCTGAATGCATTAAAAAATGAAATAAATTTCCCGCTGGATTTGTTTATTGTTGCGGTGGGCGCCGCCCAGGTGCCGGATCTTGTGGACGAACTGATTGCCCTTAACGCCGCCCATACGATCATGCTGATACCCGGCGGAATGGGAGAAACCCATGACAGTAAAGACCGGGCAGAAAAAGTGATCGGAAAAATCGACCAGGCACACGGCACTGAAGAGGGGGGGCCTGTTTTTTTGGGTGCCAATTGTATGGGGGTTATATCAAAACCCGGGGGGTATGATACCTGGTTTATCCCTGAAGAAAAACTGCCCAAGAACCGCGCACTCGCCTTTCACAGAGCCGCATTAATCAGCCAGAGCGGGGCGTTTATGCTCCACAGAAGCCATCAATGTCCCCAGATGCGACCGGCCTATATGATATCCATGGGAAATCAGACAGATCTTACCCTGGGAGATATGGTTCACTATTTTAAAACCTCGGATACCGTGGATGTCATCGCTGTGTATGCCGAAGGATTTAATGATCTTGACGGATTGGAATTTTGCATAGCCGTAAAGAAAGCGGTTCTTGCCGGTAAAGAAGTTATTTTCTATAAAGCCGGCAGAACCATTGAAGGGAAAGCCGCCACATCCAGTCACACGGCCTCGCTTGCCGGAGACTACATGGTTTGTGAAACCTGTGTACAACAGGCCGGCGCCATTGTTGCCAGAACCTTTTCGGAATTTCAGGAATTACTGGTTCTTTCCGAAACCTTACACCACAAAAAAATTCGTGGCAACCGACTGGCTGCTGTCAGTGGTGCCGGATTTGAAGCCGTCGGCATGGCAGATTCCATTCAATCGGATGATTTTCACATGGAATTGGCGCAATTGGGCGAACAAACCAAAACAAAAATTGCCGATATTTTAACTGAAAAAAAATTGGCGGCTTTTGTCACACTCGCCAATCCATTGGATATCAATCCGGCAGCAGATGATGATACCCATGCGCATATTACCAAAATTTTATCGGATGACCCGGGTGTGGATGCCGTTGTGGTAAGTCTTGACCCCTTGTCCCCTGCCATGAAAACCTTAGATGAAACAACGGTAAAAGGGTTTGACATGCATCAGGAACAGAGTATAAAAAATCAGTTGATTCATATGGTGAACCAATGTGATATACCCATCATTGCCGTTGTGGATGGCGGAAGGCTTTATGACCCTTTGCGGGATGCCTTGATTAAAAACAATGTTCCGGTCTTTACCGTCTGCGACAAGGCCATCGCGGCATTGTCCATGTATATTCAGGGAAGGCTCAATGCAGATGCCATTAGAAGTCGGGAATTATCATAAATGGATGCCCGCTCAGGCAATTTATAAGCGTTAAAAAGTTTTCATATTGGATACCATATAACTAGTATTGTTTTTATAATATACTGATTTTTATTGGTTAATCAGAATTTATCCTTCCAGGCAAACTTAATTCTCTAAAATTAAGTTGACAAAGAGAAAACCAATAACATACATATAAACTGTCGAAACGAATCTAAAGGATAACAAAACTTTTAAGGATATTCTCTCAAATGAGATCCATATATAAAAGCAAAAAATTATGAAGACAATTGATTATCTATCCTTGGCAAAAGATATAGCGGCATTTATACCCTCCGAGAGAATCTATGGGGATGAATTCAGGCGGCGGGCATTTTCCATTGATGCCAGCATGTTCTTCAGGCAGGCGGCTGTTGTGGTCGACGTTGTGGATGAAAAAGAAGTGGTTGCGCTGCTTGCCTATTCCCGTATGTCAGGCATCGGTGTCACCTTTCGGGGCAGCGGCACAAGCCTTAATGGACAATGCAGCGGCGCCGGGATACTGGCCCGGTTGCGCGGTCCATTCTGGGAACAGACCCAAGTAAGTGACCAGGGCCGTTTAATAAAGGCCTGGTGCGGTGTTCCGGCAATACGGGTAAACGAAATTCTGTCTGCTTACAAAAAGTCGATGGGTCCTGATCCCGCTTCACTTGCCGCGGCAAGTTTCGGAGGGATTGTCGTTAATAATGCGGCCGGGATGTGTTGTACAGTTGAGCAAAACAGCTATGGCACCCTGCGCAAGATGCGCTTGATTCTATCTGACGGCACTCTTCTTGATACGTCTGATGCTCACAGTGTGGTTCGTTTTCGCAGCAGCCATAAAGAATTGCTTGAGGGGCTGGTGCAAATACGGTCGGAAATCCTTAATGATTCTGAACTGGCAGAGAGGATTGGCCGCAAGTACCGAATTAAAAACACATGTGGATATGCGGTCAACTCTTTTGTGGACTTTTCTGACCCCATCGATATCCTCACACACCTTATCATTGGTTCCGAAGGGACACTTGGCTTCCTTGTCAATGCTGCACTGGAAACCATTGATACCTTTTCCCACAGGGCCACCGCCCTGATCTTTTTTTCAACTTTTAGCAGCGCCATGAAAGCGGTTAGCCGCTGGCAGTGCTCAAATGCGGCTCAAGCTGCTGAATTATTTGACGGCCCGACTCTCAGGGCGTTTGCCAATCTTCCGTCTACTCCAGGCATTGTAAAACAACTTGATATTCACGCCTGTGCCATATTGATAGAGGCAAAGTCAAATGATAGGAAGTCGTTGTTTGAAAAAATATCCATTCTTGAAGGTGCCATAGAAGATATCGAGGTTTTGTCCCCGGTTGAATTTTTTACGGATGAAGAAAGCTGTGAATCTTTGTGGGCCTTTCGAAGGGCCATGTTTCCTGCTGTTGCCGGGGCAAGAGAACCTAATGAGATCGTTTTAATAGAGGATGTCTGCTTCCCTCTGGATAAATTAGAGGAGGGCTGCAAGGAATTTGCCAGACTGTTTGACCAATATGGATATAAAGGTGGCCTCAACGGTCACGTTTTTCACGGTAATTTCCATTTTGCACTTCCGGTCAATATGAGCTCTCAAAAGGCGAGCAGCAAAGCACACGCTTTTATTGAAGATATGATGCGAGCGGTTGCTAACCTTGACGGCTCTCTGAAAGCAGAACATGGCACCGGCTTTGCGGTTGCACCTTTTGTTGAACTTGAGTGGGGTCAAAAAATTTACAAGATCATGCAACGGACCAAACAGCTTTTTGATCCGGATAATATTTTAAATCCAGGGGTTCTTCTGAACAGCGACCCCAAATGTCACACAAAAAATCTGAAAAAGCCTATCGCCTGTCACCCAAAATTGGACAGCTGTGTTGAATGCGGTTTTTGTGAATCGGTCTGCCCTTCAAAAAAAATAGCGCTTACCCCAAGGCAGCGGGTCAGTCTGTGGCGCCATGTCGCGCACCTTAAACTCCAAGATCCCCATGAGGCATCAAAATGGGAACAAGCGTACGATGCCCTTGGCACGGCACTTTGTGCCACGGATGGCATCTGCACCACAAAATGTCCCCTACAGGTGGATGTTGCACAATTTGTAAAGGACCGGCGAGGGCAAACCATGACCGATTTCAACCGGTATGCCGCAGGTAAAATCGGCAATCACTTTAGTGGAGTCGTAAAAGGTACTTCCCGGCTGCTCAGTGGCATTGCGCTGTTCCAGAGGTTGTTGGGCGACGCGTTTATGTATAAAGGGGCGGCAG
>Ga0180007_10006211_pt1 | contig 11744 bp, 9 predicted proteins | sample MM_PC_MetaG_FD_121122 | JGI IMG/M metagenome (GOLD analysis project Ga0180007, IMG submission 121122) | Groundwater microbial communities from the Aspo Hard Rock Laboratory (HRL) deep subsurface site, Sweden - MM_PC_MetaG | ecosystem: Environmental > Aquatic > Deep subsurface > Groundwater...
ACATACGAAAAACTCATTATTGACATTCTGTTCTAGGCTTTGTATAATCTATTTGTTGTTAACAAAAATCTTATGAAAGGACGGCGCAGGACTATGGTTTTCATTGATTTCAAACTCACTTGCATGACCCCTGCATCGCTTAAAAGCGATGTTGCTTATGGTCCTTGTATAATTGCGCCTGTCCATCGTTAAGACTGATTAAACCCAGTTCGGCGGCCACGGTGCAACACTCACTCCGTGGTCGTTTTGTTTAACTCGCAAAAGGCCGCGGAGAACCCCGCGGCCTTTTTTTATTCTTTTTTCTTTGGAGGAGGAAACATGTTGAAATCAGATTCTGGTAGTCGTGTAACGGATTGAGTAATTCGATCATGGTCGTTTTTGATTCAAGCAAGTGTTCGTGTAATGAAAGAGGGAGGCCGAATATGTTGGAAGCTATGACCAAATTCGGCGGTTATCGTGTGGACTATTTGCATCATGGGCTGGAAAAAGACCAGAAAGCCTTCGCTTTTTATTTGCGGGCTGAAATCATCACTGGTGACAGCTACAGCCGTGAAGCTAAACGTCAATTGTATACAGGGCTGATGATCATCAAACAGCACCTTGAGTTCAACCATCTGGCGGGTATTTACCTGGATGTGGATAGCCTTGACAACCTCAATCGCCCTGCTTATCTACAAATGAAGCAGGATATGTTGAAAGGCATGTTCAAGCGACTGTTTGTTTTGGATGAAAGAGCCGTCATGGGCAACCCCGATGCAGACCATGACATGCTCATGCTATTCATCCACACCCGTGGGTTTGAATTGTTTACATGTAAAAATGGCGAGTGCTTGCCCCTCGAGCTATTGAGGGTGTTGGAACCACTCGGAGTTTAGAACATTGAAATAATCATTATAAGGAGTCAAAATGATCGGCAAATCTTTATTCATAGGCGAGTTGATAGAATGGACTGCCGTTAACCCTGAAAAGGATGCGGTGGAACTTTCTAATTGGACATCAAATCTGCAGTTCAGCAGCCAGCTTTTTGATAAGCCTGGCCGTCTTTATGCGGTGCATGAGATTAAGAAAAAAGTAAAAGAGCAGCTAAAAGAAGCAGATGAAAAGAACAATGCTTTCGTTTTCGCGCTTAGAAAAAAGGGCACTAGCGAGATCGTCGGTATTGTGAAGTTTGGCTGGTTGCAATTCTCTCAGCAATCAGCGCGCATTTTTCTGGATTTCGCATCGGATGAGGCCTTGAGTCTTTACGGCAATGAAGTCGTTTCAATGGCTTTGCGTTATGGTTTTATGGAAATGAGTCTTCATCGTATCTGGTTGATGCTGTCTGGTCACCAGGAAAAGGACATCGCTCTTTTCGAATTCGCAGGATTCCTTAGAGAAAACCAGCGACGCGAAGCCAGCTTTTATGAAGGGCGTTACTATGACTGCCTGGGGTACTCCCTTCTGAAAGCAGAATGGAAGAAGAACCAGCATTTGGAGGTGGCAGCATGAGCAAGCAATTTTTCACTGGTAAACGCATCGAACTTACGCCCATAGATATTGAGAAGGATGTTGAGATTTGGGAAGGCTGGAACCATGACAGTGATTATTTAAGACTCCTGGATGATTTTCCAGCAAATCAACATTCCGCACCATTGCTTAAAGAGTATATCGAAAAAGAAGACTCACCAAACGCACTGTTCATGATTCGCACACTCAAAGAGCAAAAATTGATCGGCTTTATCGAATTGGCGGGCTATGATTGGGTCGCGCGAAACGCCTGGGTGGGGGTGGGCATCGGTGACCCTGATTTCCGCAGCCAGGGATACGGCACGGAGGCCATGAATTTGCTGCTCAAATTTGCTTTCAGAGGTCAAAATTTGCGCAGGGTAAATCTGGGAGTATTTTCGTTCAACAACCGTGCCATCCGCTGCTATGAAAAGAGCGGATTTAAATATGAAGGTGTTGAGCGCGAAGCCATCTACAAAGACGATCAGCGCTGGGATGTCCATTTGATGGGAGTGCTTCAATCTGAATGGGAAGCGATGCAAGCGCTAGATACGGCTGACTAACAGGTATCAATTATCACAGGAGATCACCTTGAGAGTTAATTACTCAAGGTGATCTCTTTTCTTAAGACGAGCATGTTATACTTTCAAAAAAATACAGGAAAAGTCATGACAATCAAAATAAAAACTGTAATATGGGATATGGGGGGTGTGTTTTTACGCTCTGTAGATTGGACCCCCCGCAGAGAATTGGCCGCACAATACGACATGACCCTTGAGTCGATTCACGATTTGGTATTTAATAGCGTCTCTGGAAAACTTGCCACACTCGGAAAAATCGAGGAAGAAACCCATTGGAACGATATTGGAGGGCAGTTAGGCATAGGTTCTGAAACATTGAGACAATTTCGCGAATTATTTTGGGCTGGCGATGGTTTGGATTATGAGCTGACAGACTATATACGCAAATTGAAACCGAATTACACCACTGCCTTATTAAGTAATGCCTGGACGAATGCCAGACAAGTTTTAACCTACAGCAAGCCTTGTATTGATGCTTTTCACGTTGCAGTGTTTTCTTGTGAGGTTGGGTTGGCGAAACCTGACCCGGCGATTTACAATCTTGTCTTGCGTCTATGTTCCACAAAACCTGAAGAAGCCATATTTGTGGATGATTTTGTTGAAAACATTGAAGCTGCAAATGCTCTTGGCATAAATGGTATTTTGTTTAAAAATGCCAAGCAGGCAATGGCTGATGTAAGAGACTTGTTAATCGGCAGTGGTACCAATTAATGAATTCCTTCAAAATTGGAGTGATTTCTGATACTCACGTGCCTGATCGCTCCCCTGAAATTTCTGCAGCGTTTCTCTCGTCACTTTGTGCTGAAAAAGTAGATCTCATCTTGCATGCCGGGGATATCAGTGTTCCACAAGTGCTATCTTTATTAGAAACCATTGCTCCGGTAAAAGCCGTCAGAGGCAATCGTGATTTCTTGTTTGTGGGCAAGATTCCAATGGTGCAGCAGTTCGAGGTTTTCGGTGTCAACTTTGCCTTGATGCACGGACACATGAATTTATTTATCTATTGGCTGGATAAACTCCAGCATGTGTTTAGCGGATATGACCGGCAGCGGTATATCCGCAGACTGCCAAAAGCAGCACCAGAGGCTAAAGTGATCGTTTTCGGTCACACCCATCATGCAGAGAACTTCTGGCAAAATGACATCCTCTATTTCAATCCTGGTTCAATCACTTATGGTGACACACTAACACGCCAGCGTACATGGGGATTAATTGAGGTATTTGAAAATGGGCAAGTAGATGGTAAAATTGTTTCTTGTGGTTAGGGCGGAGAACCATTAGACAATTGAATATAACCCCCCTGGGAGGAGTATGTGCTTCGTCCCCGCGGGACATTTAATGACGCTCGAAGAAAACCTTAAAATACTTGACCTTCTCGATTTGTTTGATATAATTTAGGTTTGCGTATCCCCAACTGTTTTTTCAGAAGGGGTTAATATTCTCGTGCGCCAGGTTTATGATCTAGGAGAAACCTATGGCTTCTGTGTTACCAACCAAGTCTTACGCTCGTATTCCAGTTATTTTCCCAATGCCCAACCTGATCGAGGTTCAACTCGATTCTTTCCGCCGATTAAAGGAAGATGGTTTGGGCGATCTTTTTCATGAAGTTTCACCCATTGAGTCTTATAACAAGGGGATGAAGCTTTACTTTCCTGGGCGCAGCCCAGAAGCACAGCAATGGGGACTGAAGTATTGGTTTGAAGCTCCCAAGCATACAATGGAAGAATGTGTTGAGCGTGATCTGACATATGCCAGCCCATTATATGTCTCGGTGCTTTTGGCTGGTCCTGACATTCCGCAGCCTGTAAAATCAGACATTTTCCTGGGAGATTTCCCTGAGATGACTGATAAGGGAACATTCATTATTAATGGTACCGAACGTGTTGTGGTTTCACAGCTCATTCGCTCACCAGGTGTTTATTTTGAAGCTCCTGTCGATCGTGGTTCAGGCCACCGTCTCGCCATGGCTAAACTTATACCTGATCGTGGCGCATGGATGGAATTTGAAACCCGTAAGAATGATTATCTCATTCTGAAGTTCAACCGCAAACGTACCGTACCGATCACCATCTTCTTGCGCGCCTTGGCCGCAGTGGATGATCTTCTGCCTGGAGACAGCCCCTTGAAGACCGGCTCTGACGAAGAAATCATTTCACTCTTCAGTGATATTGATACCAACGTCGAACGTCAGTTCATCCCATCCACCATTCACCAGGAACCGGTGTGGGATCTTGCTAACGGGCAAACGGTAGCCGAAGCTGCTCTCATTGAATTCTTCAAACGTATGAGACCTGGCGACCCCGCCAACCTTGAAAATGCCAAGCAGTTCCTTGAGGAACAGCTTTTTGACAGCCGACATTATGATCTCGAACGCGTTGGCCGCTACAAGCTCAATCAAAAATTAGACTTGATGGATCGTATCCCCGTTTCTCACCGCAGTGTGACCAAATGGGATATTGTCTACCTCGTCCGACGCATGATCCTCATTAATAATGAAATCGAAGACAAAGACGACATCGACCATTTGGGCAATCGCCGTGTCAAGACCAACGGTGAGCTAATCCAGAATAAATTGCGCATCGGCCTTCGCCGTATGGAGCGCGTAATCAAAGAACGTATGTCCATCCGCGACCAGGATCAGGTCTCACCGGTCAGTCTGGTGAACATCCGCCCTGTTGTGGCTGCTTTGCGTGAGTTCTTTGGTTCTTCACAGCTCTCACAATTTATGGATCAAACCAATCCATTGGCCGAACTTCGCAGCAAGAGAACGCTGTCGGCTTTAGGCCCTGGCGGTCTGCGCCGTGAACGTGCTGGCTTCGATGTTCGTGACGTTCACCATTCACATTACGGACGTATTTGCCCAATTGAGACCCCTGAAGGCCCTAACATTGGTTTGATCGGTCGTTTGGCAAGCTTTGCCCGTGTCAATGAATATGGCTTCATTGAAACCCCATATCGCCGTGTGATTAAGACATTAACCTATGATGATCCCCGTCTTGAAGGGCGTTTGTTGAATGAAACCATCAAGGATGAAAAATCAGGTGAAATCATTGCCAAAGAAGGCGAACGCATTGACGCCAAGATGGCTGCTGCTATTAAAAAGACAAAGAAATCTACCATCTTCTTGACCCCGTTTATTTCAGCAGAAGTTGAATATCTTTCTGCAGATGCAGAAGACAAGTACGTGATCGCTCAGGCCAATGCTGGCATGGATATCAACAGCGAATTCATCGGTGATCAAATCTCGTGCCGTTTCCACAGCGATTTCATTATGAGCGCTGCTGAAGGCGTCAATTATATGGATGTTGCACCGAACCAGGTTGTGGGTATCAGCGCTGCTTTGATTCCCTTCCTCGAGCATGATGATGCGAACCGTGCGTTGATGGGATCCAACATGATGGCGCAAGCCGTTCCATTGATCGATCCTGACAGTCCTTTGATTTCAACAGGCATGGAAAAATATGCCGCGATTGACTCGGGCCAGGTCTTAATTGCTGAAGAAGAAGGTGAGATCACCTCAGTTACCGGTCGTCAGGTATTTGTGCGCAATACTGAAGGAAAAATCCGTGAATATAATCTGCGCAAATATCAGCGCTCAAATCAGAGTACCTGCATTGACCAGCGCCCGGCCGTAATCAAAGGCCAACGCGTGCATAAAGGCGACATCCTGGCTGATTCCTCTTCCACAGTGGGCGGAAAGCTCTCTCTGGGTCAGAATGTGGTCGTGGCTTTCCTCTCTTGGGAAGGCGGCAACTTTGAAGATGCAATTTTGATCTCCGAACGTTTGGTGCAGGGTGACAAATTTACTTCAGTGCATATCGAAAAGCATGAAGTAGAAGCCCGCGACACCAAGCTTGGCCCTGAAGAAATTACACGCGATATCCCCAATGTGGGTGAAGATGCCATCAAAGATCTAGATGAACAAGGTATCATCCGCATCGGTGCTGAAGTTGGACCAAATGACATCCTTGTCGGAAAGATTACTCCCAAGGGTGAAAAAGAACTGACCCCTGAAGAACGTTTGCTTCGCGCCATCTTTGGCGAAAAGTCACGTGATGTAAAAGACACCTCTCTGCGTATGCCGCACGGCGAACGCGGTAAGGTGGTGGATGTTAAGATCTTCACGCGAGCGGATAATGTTGATTTACCCGCAGGTGTTGATATGATGGTGCGTGTCTCTATTGCCCAGCGCCGCAAGATCACTGCTGGCGACAAAATGGCAGGCCGTCATGGAAACAAAGGCGTTGTTTCTCGTGTTGTACCTGTTGAGAACATGCCCTTCCTTGAAGACGGAACCCCTATTGATATTATCCTCAACCCATTGGGTGTTCCCGGGCGTATGAATATCGGTCAGGTGCTTGAAGTTCACCTGGGCTGGGCTGCCCGGCAGCTTGGTTTTGAAGGTGTCACTCCGGTTTTTGATGGTGCTGACGAGTACGAGATCGAAGCTGAACTCGGTCGAGCCTGGTTGATGGAACTGGCCTGGAAAGAATCTGGAGAGAAATCATGGGAATGGCTGAATAGCCAGGATTATGATCCTCAATCCATCCGCGATGACGACGAAGTTCGCTTGTTCTATTTGGAACAAGTTCTTGATAAGAAACAAGACATCGCTCGCATGGCCGTGGATATGAATTATGCCCGTCGTGTGAACCTTGAACACTGGCTTTCAGAGCGAAAAATTGCTCCGGCTTCAGTATTAAAATTCGATAATGTTCAAGTTGGCACACCGCTTTACACTGAATATGATCGTGAAGCCATCAACATCTGCTTGCGTATCTGGCTTGATAAACTGGGTGTTGATGTGAGCAAGATCAAAGAGGCTGAAATCCGTAAAGTGGCCGAGAAGTATTCACTAGACAACAATGAGGCTTTGCCTATTCTGGGCAAACAATTACTGCGTGACGGCAAATCTGGTCAAGCTTATGATCAGCCAGTAACCGTAGGTGTAATGACAATGCTCAAGCTTCACCATTTGGTTGAAGACAAAGTGCATGCCCGTTCTACCGGCCCTTACAGCCTGGTGACGCAACAGCCTCTGGGTGGTAAAGCCCAATTCGGTGGTCAGCGTTTTGGTGAGATGGAAGTGTGGGCACTTGAAGCTTACGGCGCGAGCTATACGCTGCAAGAAATGCTTACTGTGAAGTCTGATGATGTGATGGGTCGTGTTAGTACTTATGAAGCTATCGTCAAGGGCGAACCTATTGAAGATCCCAGTTTGCCTGCGGCGTTTAGAGTGTTGGTGAAAGAACTGCAAAGCCTTGGGCTGGCAGTGGAAGCCATCATGGATACCAAGGAAGTCATCCGCTTTGGTAAGGATGAAGAGAAGGTGAAACCTCCCAAACTGGATACAGGTTTGCTCGGTCTGGGAGCAGAACTGCACGGACTGCTGTAAGGCACTACGAGCGGCTGTAGTGAGGAACCATGCAGGCAGACTAATCAAGTTTGATTGTCTTGACCAGTAATAGGCCTCATGATATAATTCCCAGCCGTTGTCTTGAAGTCGTGGTGAATGGGTACCTCTATCACGGAGTAAATCCGGTGGGGCCATCATTGCAGTCGATGGCCTCACCCTATTAACAAAAGATTAAGTCAGGCAATTTATTTTCGGAGGCAAAAAGACGTGCCAACAATTAACCAACTGATCCGCAAAGGTCGAGAGACCAAAAAGGTCAAAAGTAAAGCACCTGCTTTACAGTTCACATTAAATTCGATGAAGCAACGCCGCACCCGCCTTGAAAAAGGTGCTCCTCAAAAGCGTGGTGTTTGCACCGTGGTGAGAACCATGACCCCCAAGAAACCTAACTCAGCGCTGCGCAAGATCGCTCGTGTGCGTTTGACTAATGGTCTTGAGGTCACTGCCTACATCCCGGGTGAAGGTCATCAGTTGCAGGAACACTCCGTGGTGCTCGTTCGCGGCGGCCGTGTGAAAGACCTGCCAGGCGTTCGTTATCACATTGTTCGCGGAACCCTGGATACAACCGGTGTTGCCAAACGCGCTCAGGGCCGGTCAAAATACGGTTCAAAGAAGCCAAAAGCGTAATCATTTTTTCCTATTTGATGGAGTATTTGCATGCGACGGACTAAACCAGAACCACGTGTTGTAAACCCGGATGTGCGTTATAGCAGTATGCCGGTAACCTTTTTCATCCACCGTATCATGAAACGTGGTAAGAAAAGTGTTGCCACCCACATCATGTACGATGTGATGGATATTCTCAAAGAAAAAACTGGAAAGAATCCGGTTGAAGTTCTAGAGACGGCTTTGAAGAATGTTGGCCCTCAGATGGAAGTTCGCCCACGTCGTGTGGGTGGTGCTACCTACCAGGTTCCGATGGAAGTTCCTTCCAGCCGCAAAATGACTCTTGCCATGCGTTGGATCCTCGATTCAGCCACGGGAAGAACAGGCAATTCATATGCTGAAAAGCTTTCTGCTGAAATTTTGGAAGCTGCCAACAATACTGGTGCCGCTGTTCGTAAACGTGAAGAAACTCACAAAATGGCTGAAGCGAACCGAGCCTTCTCCCATTTCCGAATGTAGTTAAGATAGAGAGTGTAAAGATCTAATGTCTCGCAATATTCCTTTAGAGAAGTGCCGCAATATTGGGATTATTGCTCACATTGACGCGGGTAAAACCACGACAACTGAGCGTATCCTATTTTATTCCGGACGAACTTATAGAATTGGCTCCGTGGATGACGGCACAACTGTAACGGACTGGATGGTTCAGGAACGCGAACGTGGCATCACTATTGTGTCTGCCGCTGTCACTGCTGAATGGAAGGGATATCAGATTAATGTTATTGATACTCCCGGACACATCGATTTCACAGCCGAAGTTCAACGCTCCCTCCGGGTGCTGGATGGTGGTGTAGTCGTATTTGATGCTGTTCAAGGCGTTGAACCACAAAGTGAAACCGTTTGGCGCCAAGCTGATCGGTACGGCGTGCCTCGTATTTGTTTTGTCAACAAGATGGATCGTACGGGTTCCTCTTTTGAGTATACCCTTGGTACCATCGTCAGCCGCCTCGGCGCAAATGTTATTCCCATGCAGTTACCTATTGGTAGTGAAGCTAATTTCAAGGGAATGGTTGATCTGATGACCATGGAAGCCATCTTTTTTGAAGATGAACTTGGTAAAGAACCCATCGTCACGACCATCCCCGTTGATTTGCAAGGCGAAGCTGAAATCGCTCGACAGCACATGATCGAAAAAATCGCCGAACTGGATGATGATCTGACTGTCAAGTACCTTGAAGGCGAAACCATTACCAATGAAGAACTAAAAGCCGGTTTACGGATGGCTGTTCTACACAGCAAAGCGGTACCGGTTTTTTGTGGCTCATCCCTGAAAAACAAGGGTGTTCAATTGGTTCTGGATGCAGTTATTGATTATCTACCCTCACCTCTTGATATTGAACCTGTCTCAGTAACAAATCTCAATACTGATGAAATCATTTCTCTGCCGACTGATGACGGTGCTCCTTTAAGCGCACTTGTCTTCAAAATCGTCAGTGATCCTTACGTAGGTCGTTTGGCTTACTTCAGGGTTTATTCGGGAACAGTCACCACCGGTGGTACGGTTCTGAATCCAACCAAGGGACGCAAAGAGCGCATCGGACGTTTACTACGTATGTATGCTGATCGTCGTGAAGACATTACCGAGGTATGCGCCGGAGACATCGGTGCTGTACTTGGCCTCAAAGATTCATTCACCGGCGACACCCTATGCGATCCCTCAACTCCGGTTGCACTTGAAAGAATTTCTTTCCCTGAGCCTGTGATTTCTATTGCCATTGAGCCGAAATCGAATATTGATCAAGATCGTATGGCAACTGCTTTACAGCGTCTCACTGAAGAAGACCCCACTTATGTTGTTGTATCTGATGATAATACGGGTCAAACCGTTATCAAGGGTATGGGTGAGCTTCACCTCGACATTTTGGTAGATCGTCTTCAGCGTGAATTTAAAGTTCAGGCTAATGTCGGTGCCCCTCGCGTTTCTTATCGCGAAACCATTACCAAGGCTGTTCCCAACGTAAACTACAAATATGCCAAACAGTCTGGCGGACACGGTCAATTTGGCCATGTTGTCTTTGCTTTTGAACCGCTTGAACGTGGTGGCGGCGTCAAATTTGAAAACAAAATCACCGGTGGATCAATTCCAAAAGAATATATCCCCGCTGTTGAAAAGGGTGTCAAAGAAGCTGTCGAGTCTGGCATTTTGGCTGGTTACCCGGTAACTGATTTGAAAGTATCCCTGATCGACGGTTCCTATCATGAAGTGGACTCAAGTGAAATGGCCTTTAAAATGGCCGCCATCATGGGTTTCCGTGAAGGTTTGCAGAGAGGTTCATCTGTTTTACTGGAACCGATTATGAAAGTCGAAGTTGTTGTTCCTTCTGAATACCTTGGCGATGTAATGGGGCAAATAACCTCTCGCCGTGGTGAAGTGCAAGGTATGGAAATGAGGCCTGGTAACGCACAAGCTGTTCGCGGAACCGTTCCTCTGGCTGAAATGTTTGGGTATGCAACTCAATTGCGGTCAGCTACACAGGGTCGTGGTGTCTTCACCATGGAATTTGACCATTATGCACCTGTGTCTGCCTCAGTTGCAGAGAAAATCATTATTAAGTAATCATCTAAACGAATCGGTTTTTTTAAGGAGAAATCGAACTTATGGCCAAGCAGAAGTTTGAACGAAACAAACCGCATTTGAATATTGGCACGATGGGTCACATTGACCATGGAAAGACGACCCTGACGGCTGCCATCACCAAATACTGTGGATTTTTAGGACACGCAGAATTTCGGGCATACGATCAGATTGATAACGCGCCAGAAGAAAAAGCGCGTGGAATCACGATCAACATTGCCCACGTTGAATACGAAACCGATGCACGTCACTATGCACATGTTGACATGCCTGGTCACCGTGACTACATCAAGAACATGATCACCGGTGCCGCCCAGGTTGATGGCGCGATCCTGGTCGTGGCAGCACCTGATGGTGCAATGCCCCAGACCAAGGAACACGTACTGTTGGCCCGCCAGGTAGAAGTGCCGAGTATCGTGGTCTTCCTGAACAAAGTAGATCAGATGGGCGATCCTGAATTGCTCGAACTGGTTGAGATGGAACTGCGCGAAATGTTGACAGAGTACAAGTTCCCGGGCGATGCAACCCCGATCGTACGCGGAAGCGCCCTGAAGGCGTTGGAATCCACCAGCACTGACCCGAATGCACCTGAATACGAATGCATCAAAGAACTGATGCGTGTGGTTGATGAGTACATTCCCCAGCCAGTGCGTGAGACTGAAAAACCGTTCATGATGCCGGTAGAAGATGTCTTCTCGATCAAGGGCCGCGGAACAGTTGTGACCGGTCGTGTTGATCGCGGTCACATCAAGATTGGTGATCCGGTAGAGATCGTTGGTTTACAAGAGAAGAGTAAAGCATCCGTTTGCACGGGTGTTGAGATGTTCCACAAGCTGCTGGATGAAGGACAGGCTGGAGACAACCTGGGACTTCTATTGCGCGGCATTGAGCGAACTGATGTAGAGCGCGGCATGGTTGTTGCCAAACCTGGCAGCATCACCCCGCACACCAAGTTTATGGCACAGGTCTACATCTTGAAACGTGAAGAAGGCGGACGCCACAAACCTTTCTTCTCTGGCTA
>Ga0180007_10006212_pt1 | contig 11743 bp, 12 predicted proteins | sample MM_PC_MetaG_FD_121122 | JGI IMG/M metagenome (GOLD analysis project Ga0180007, IMG submission 121122) | Groundwater microbial communities from the Aspo Hard Rock Laboratory (HRL) deep subsurface site, Sweden - MM_PC_MetaG | ecosystem: Environmental > Aquatic > Deep subsurface > Groundwater...
ATGTACGGCGAATCATAGGGATTAGAATCTTAGGCAAACGGGCATCGCCTGTTGCATAAAAGTCTGTGTTTACACCCTGTACAGGCACTTCGCCACCATACGCTCCAGCGTTTACTGAACCGGCATAACCTGTAAAGGCTCCACCAGTACCGCCGGAATACGAAGCTTCACGCAAACACCACTTCTCCTGGTTTTCCAGTAAGATCGCGGTATTCAAACGCGAATGCTCATCTTCAATTGGAGCAACTGTCTTAGATGTGTAATCTAGAACAGGGCGCCATTTCTTTAACAAAGTTTCAGCATTATCCATATTGATATAAGCTGAATGTTGATTTATACTCATTTTTATTTTCCTTTTAAATTCTGAAAGAGTTTTAAACTCTTAATTATATTTTATACTTATCTTGACCTTTCATTACGTCGATGTATGAGTTAACAACAGATGTATCAACTGCATCTGTGGACTCGTTAATTGGGCGTCTTGGTGCTATTTGAGACTTTGGAGTATCCACATGACCTTTTACAGTCTTTGAGGACGTCTTTGCTGTCTCTGTTAACAACTGAGCCTTTTCATCATCATCTTTCTCAAACATCTTTACAACGTAATCAATGTTTTCTGTGATATAATCAGGATCCTTATCTTTCAGAATCCTCATGACATAGTCTTTCTTATCTTTTGAAAATTGTACTGTTGATTTTTCTAACAACAAAGAAGACTTAACTGCTTTCAGTTCTTGATTGATCTGAATATTATTTTTAATAGTTTCATGTAATTCAGATTTCAATGTATCAATAGTTGTTTTACCATCAGAAACTGCTTCTGTGATCGTCTTATTGATATATTCTTCATCTAGGGCTACTAATTCTTTGATATTAGATAGAATCTTCTGAGCCTGTTTATTCTTTACAGCTTCAGATAATTCTTCTTTTGGTAATGACTTTGAAATATATACATCCAAATAGTTAGAAAGTTGTTCAACTAATTGACCTTTAAATTCATTAGCATCTTCTTTAATCTCTTTATTGTGGCGTTCAATAAGATACTGCAACTTTTGCAAATGATCCGTATCAATCTTTTCTAACACAGCATGCAACTTAGCTGTATGATCTTTATCAATAGCCTCTAAAAGCTGTTCTAGTTTTTGTGAGTGTTCCTCATCCAAAACTCTTAATGCAGCTCCTTTTTCTAACTGTAATTTTTCATCCACTTGAACTTTGACAGATTCTTCAAAAGCATCTGATAAAAGCTTTTTAGTATCTTCTGTCAAAACATCCTGACCAATTTGGTTAAGAACGTCCTTAATATTCATTGTTAATCATTCTCCTTAATCGTGTTTTTAATCAAGTTCTTTACTTTTTCTCTTACAGCTAGATTTAAGCTACCGTTGGCCTTAGCAAAATCTTTTGAACAAATATGTCCAATAAACTCTCTAATGTATTGAACATCCTTCGATTCCTTGATTATTTTCTTGCCCATAAACTAGCTCCTCTATTTGTTTTAATTATTTATTGTTTTTTAATCTATTTTTTCGAAGATTTCCTTAAAGATGATAAGAAATTCAAAACGGCTTCTTTTAAGACGGCTTCTTTAGCATCTCCGTGCTTGGGCAAGGTCTCGCATGCCTTACACATTTTATCATGTTCATGCTCTACCCACTCACATACAGACCCGTCACACTTTAATATCCACTGCTTAGATTCTAATATACCATTAACAAATGCTGTACTTACACTAGGATCATGAACTACATCACAAGCTATTAAATGAAATCCTTGTACTGCATGTGATCCATTAGAATCAGGTAACAATCTACCTAAGGCTCTACTTGAAACACCTAATTTCACACCATCCATAATTAAACTACGAACCACTTGTCCCATAGGAGTAGATAATACTTTTGATTTTCCAATAAAAGTTGATCCGTCTTGATTCAATTCTGTGATCATGTGACAGGCTCGTTCTGGATTTACTTCTACAGATTGTGGATGATTGAGTTCTCCCAATGATCTGCCAAGTTTCATCATCTCTGAACGATATCTTTCTACTTCGGTTACCATTTCGTTAATTGAATATATTCGGCCATTTTTATTTTTATTCTCAGCCATTAAATATGGCCCCTGAATATACATCGTGCTAGGAGCAGAAGCATTTTTTTGCTCTACAATATATTCTAATTCGTAACTAGGTTCTTCAACAAATAGTTTTAGTGGTGAATCCATACTCTTTTATAACCTCATAATTTCGCTGTAATTATTTATGTTTTATATGTAAAGTTTTTATAAAGCTTCATTGCTTTATTTCTAAAAAGAGGGTAAATATATATAGAGGAGAGGAACACAATATGAAAACTACTTCCTCGGGATCCGCGCTACTGATCGTAATGCTAATAATGTTGCTAGCACTTGGAACAACTGGAATTCTTTCAGCATTATCAGGAAATGCAACACACCAAACTCAACGACTCATTAATTATACTAAAGCACAAGTCTATGCGGAAGCAGGATTTAATGATGCTTATAATAAACTAAAAAGCGATTTTTCACTATGTTATGATAACAATGCTTTTCCACCAACACAAATGGAAAACGGGGGTTATGATACGATGGTAACTCCAATTGATGAAGATACTGTAACTATAGTTAGTATTGGTTATAGCGGAAATGCTACTGCTACCATTAAGGTAGATATTAAAAACCTTATTAACGAGTCAGCATCTAGAGTGCCTCGATCTAGCCCCTATGCTTATACATTATTTGTAAATGGTGATATTACACACAATGGAGTAAGTGATGTAAAAGCCTTAGTACAGTGTAATGGTGAACTTGTAGCTAACGGAGATGTAACGTGGGGAGATCCAATAGAAGCTAGTGTAGTATATTCAGTACGAATAAATGGAGGAAATGGATATGTAGATGGTACTATTAGATCTCCTCTTTTTGTTGGTAGCGGAACAGATGATGAAAATATTAAAATCAAAATCGTTGAAGTTGTTCCATTAGTATATTTTCCTGTTTTATATTTAGATGATTATTATAATCATGCATTAGAAAACGGACAAGTATTTCCTGGCGGAACCTATAGTGGAGATTTAGATATCCAAGGCGGAGTTCGGTGGTTTAAAGGTGATGTTGTTCTTAAAAGTGTAACGTATTCAGGATGCATCATTGCAACAGGTAATATTATTTTTAATGGTGGAGTAATTCAAACAAAGGTTGATAATTTGCCAGCTGTAATAAGCAGAGATAGTTATATTAGATTTAATGGTAGTAGAGATATCCACGGATTAGTATACTCTAAAGGAGACTTATTATTTAATGGAGAAGGAACTACAATAGGAACCGTAATAGTAGGAGGAAACTGCACGTTCAATGGAAAGTCAGGAGTGTTAGCATATGAATATTGTAGACCTTCTCCTAAATCTAGTGGCTTTGATGATGAAAATAGTTGGCCTGTTATAACAGCTTGGCAAAAATAATTAACGAAGATCCTTTTCAGTAAGAATTACAAAATCGTATCCATTTCGTTTACACCATGCCCGCGCATGCTCCCATTTACTCATGTTTACTGCATAAGTTACCTGTTCATAAATCTTTGTAGACATCTTTTTATTGCCGTGTTGGGTTGGGGGTTGTAATTGTTTTGAAGGTTTTATCTCTACTATAATTTTCTTTGATCCTTCAGGAGTTTTTAATACTACTACTGCATCTGTGTAATACTGATGAACTTTACCATCTTTTGGTGATACATACGGAATTTTAATAGATTCAGATCCCCATTGAAGTACATTATAATTTCTATCACACCATCTATCAAAGCTTAACTCCAATGAACTACGATATACTATAGGCAATGTACCTATGTATTTATTAACATTATGTGGATGAAATATTCCTTGTTTATATTGTTTAAATCTCTTCATATTAATATTTATTGGTTTAATAAATAATTAGCTGTTAATATATTTTTATAGATATCATTATAATCACTGGGAATGGGCATAATTATTCCTCTTCTTTTTCTTCATCTTCTTTTTCTTCATCTTCGAAAGTTTCTTCATCTTCATGATCAGGGTCTTCCAAGTCTTCCCCCTCACTTGAACCACTATTGGCGCCAAAATCTAATCCCAAAAGGTCATTAGCACCATTTGGTGTCGCACCAACCACTAAAGATGCCACCTCTGTGCCTTGCTGTAAACCCAGTTCATCACTAACTTTGCCTTTCAAATTATCTACAGCAGTTTGAATAATAACATCAATCTTTTCACCAAATGCTCCATTCACTTCTTCAAGAGCTTCTTCAATACTTTCAGCTGCAAATTTATCAAACAAATCTACTAATATCTTATTATATTGTACTTTTAACTTTTTCAACTTACGAGAAGTTGATCCTTTATCTCTTTTTTCTGTCTTGTCAAACATATTTTCCATTGCCTTATCTCCTATTCTATATTATTATTTATTAATAATGATATGAAAATTCCAGCAAAAATAAAAAACTTTGGAGATAATTGTTATGCGGATATAGAAATACAGTTATCAGAATTTGATATAGAAGTCTTTAAAAGATACACAATTGAAATAATTCAATTCCCAGAACATGGGGTTCATTCAATATATTTAGTATATAATGAAGAAGATGTTATTAGTATAACATTTAATCCTTACCTCAAAAATGCTGCTAGAAATGCTTTTGAAATTTTATACGAAAGAGCTAAAGAACTTCACTCGACAAAGACAAAGTTGTTGTCTTCTGGAGAATCGAAGTAGATTCTTTACTTCTAACTACTTCTGATTTGATTTCTGTATTAGCATTGTTTAACATCGTAATAGCTCTATCAATAGTTTCTGTTTTAGCCATTACTTTATCCAATACGCCAAACAATTGTTCTACTAATTTCTTATATTTTCCAATATCTCCCTCTTCTTTCATTCGAATATATTGTTCTTGAAGAATATGAGCAACTGGAAATACATCCGTATAGGTACAAATAAATACATGTTCATCTCGACCATCTCCTACTACTTCAGGACACACTTCTATAATAGCTGGAGGAACTACTAAAATACAACTATCAATAGTATTAGATTGATGTTGATACTTTTGAATCTCTTCAATATTCTTACGAACTTTATCCCGTATTCTTTTTTTATAATAAGCTTTATCTATATCCGCACAATCTAAATATTCTTGATAAGCTGCAAAGATATCCGGCAGTTTGGAATCAATAGGTATATATTTTCCGTCCCCTAAATTCCAAGCAAACTCTACACATTTAGAAGCTATACGCAAATCCTTTTCTACTACTCCGGCTCGAATAGAATTAGACAATACATCAGCTAAAATAGATTCTCCCACATTCCCGCGTTTTTTAGTTCCTGAAATAGCCTGAGTAAACTTTTCAATTAAATTCCGCATATCGGTGATTTGTGCATCTCGTTGACTTTCAATCTGTTCTCGGGATTGTCCTTGACCTTCTAAGAATTTTTCTGTGGCAATCTTCTGTTCTTCAAAAAAGTTTTTATTACTTTCTATAATTTCTTGAATACGCTTTTCCTTTTCAATATCAGATTTGTCTGCTGAGTATTTTAATTCTTCAAAAAGATTACGATTGTTTTCAATAAAATCTTTAAATCTATTTTCTTTTTCACCATCTACTTTGCTAGACGATTGTTTTAATTCTTCAAAATATCTTTTATTACTTTCTATAAAATCTTTGAGGCGAGCTTCCTTTTCTATATCCAACCTATCTCTGGATTTTTCAACTTCTGTAAATTTAACTTTAATTTCAGCCAATTGTGTAGACAAATTATTAAATAGACTAAGGTCAACTGGAGCAGCTGGAGCAATAATTGTTTGAATCTCTCCTTTAGATTTCTTAATGAAATATCCCAAGGCAAGACCAACAACCAATCCAATAATTAAAAAAAGTATTTCTATCATGAAAATATTTAAAGGAGTGGTAAAAAAGGCCACAGGCAATTATTTCAGGGAAATTGTTTGAGATTTTTAACAAATACCAAATTACCACAATCCCAAAATCGAGTGTATCCATTATTTTGCATATTCTCCCACTCCGACAATAGGGGGTCATATATTGATAATTGTCTTTTTAATGTATGTTTTGCAAATTTATATCTATGATATACATCATTGTTTTTAACGTACCAATAGCTTGGCGCAGAATAATGATCTAGTTTAAATCCCAATTTTTCATACATGTTTCCTTGTGACCAACAACGATCAGCATACGTTATTATTTTTGATGGATTATATTTCCTTTCAAAGTGTGCTAATAATTTGCTAGCCCCGCCCATAATAGTAGTATTTTCTTTGCATGCAAATCTCACTAGCTCATACTCACCACTAGAAGCAGTTTGGCCTAAAGATTTTCTAAGTTGCCCAAAAACCATTACGCCCACTATTTCATCTTTATACTGTAATCCAATATGAATAGGTGAATTGGTTCTTCCTTGTAAATGATATTTTCCAAGAAACCTGTTTCCTTCTGAAGAATCAATTTCTTTAATGTTACATTTTCTTGCTGGAATTTTTTCTTTATTTAAATTTAAAATGCTATTTAGTCGATTTTTAACTATATCTAATTTTTTATCCATAATATGTGTAAAAATATGTATTAATTGCGTACCGTGTTGCTCACATAATTTTGTTTTATTTAAATGATATTTTTTATCAGTTTTAAACTTCTCACTGTGCCACATAATACCATTAATTTCTATACCTATATTGTGTTTAGGCAAATAAAAATCTAATTCATGATTATCTTTAATTTTAAAAATCTCACTAAATTTTATACGAGGATGATATTCAATACCATTTTCTTTTAAATAATTTTCAATTATTTCTTCATAGGATGATATAGTTTTTCCGCATTGAGGGCAACCACTCCCCTTTAAATGGGTACTAGCTTGTTGAGTAAATTCGCCATGAACAGGGCACTTAATTATACATTTATCTTGTAATACTTCGAATTGAGTTTTATTATATTCATATTTATTGTCATGTATTTTGATGGATCTTTCTATAAATTCCTTAACACCAATTCTTTGGTTTACTCCCATTTGCTCCCAACTACATTGAGGGCATCCACTGCCTTTTAAATGCCATGCGGCCCTTTGCCTAAACCATCCATGTTTAGAACATAGTGCCTTTATATATGAAAGCCGATCTTTAAAATTGTCTATGCTATAAACATACAAATCTGCATATATTTGCTTGGCTTTTTCTAAAAATTCTTCTTTTGTTAGTCTGGCAGAAGCGTTTATTATTTCGCGAGCGCACAGGGGGCAACCGCCACCGCTTAAATGTATAGATGCTTGTTGTTCAAATTCTCCGTGAACTGGGCAGATAATGATAACAGGGCCAAAAGAATCTACGTATATTGTTTTCGAATAATCATATTTGCCGCTGTGTATTTCTTTTGATTTTTGAATAAAATGTTCTGTAGTATATTTTTTGCTTGTCGAATTTTTAATATTTCCACATTTAGGACATCCGGCTCCTTGATTATGATATATGGCTTTTTGTTTAAACCATCCATGAATTCTACACTTTATATCAATAATACTTTTATAGTTTTCAAAATTATCTAAATTATATTCATAGATTGATGGATGTAATTTGTAAACCTTTGTAAGAAATAGCTCCTTTTCATTTTTAAGATATGCCTCATTGTGAAGATTTATATCTGCATTAAGCCTCTGTAATCGTCTAGTTATAACAGGATCCGATACATTATATTGTTTTGCAATTGTGCCAATTTCTAATCCTTCCATACAATACTTGTTATATATTTCATTATCAGGCAATTTTATGATATCTTTATTAAATGTGTTCATATAATTAATTATACAACACACCTGTCCAAAATCACGTCTGGTATATAATTTATTTTAAATGAAAACGGTTTGATGTAATATGTTGATATAGAAGGAGATACAAAATTAACCTAAGAAAAATCTGGCTGGAGTAACTTCTCCATAACCATTCATTAATTCTTCTTCGAGCTTTAATTTGTCCTCACGAGACTGCGCCAACAGTTCAGAATATTGAATAGTGCCTCCGCCCAATAATTGCACACTGCCAAATTTTGACCGAATAGTTGCTATTGTATATTTTGTAAGCGCTAAGCTATAGTGGTATACCCACCTTTCCATAATCAAATCTCTAATAGGTTTTTCAACCCAACAACCTACAACACCATAATATCGCGAACCGGATGTTGGGGGCGGTATTAATCTCAGCAATTGATTTCTATTATCAAAATCAACATAAATCTTTTGTGCTAATACTTTTTCGCGCAAATCCAACCATTGCTTTAAAACTTCCCAAGTAACTAAATCGAATCCCACATTACCTAACATATAGCTGAAATAGGTTTGCTGGGCCATAGCTTGTTCTAATGTAAACAAAGTATTAATACCTGTTGTTTCGCCTTGCTCTACATCAAACACTCCTATTACTTTTCTATAGTCTCCAAAATCATAATCCCAGCAGGCTGACATTCCGTTAGATAAGGTAGATCTCATACTAGGAGTTAAACTATATAATTGGTCAATTCGTAATCCGGGTTCTGAATATAAACTGGAATTAAATATCAAATACTCTTCTGTATACCCTGCATATTTTGTATACCATTCAATAGCCTGATCAATATAATCTACAATATGATAATCATCGCAAATTTCCAAACTAAGAAATGGTGCGCCTAATGTATATTTTATTCTGTTAATAAGTTGACTATACGTTTTAATTTTAGGGTTTAAATTAGTACTTGGAGATATATCTGCACTTTTATCTTTTGTACGATATGCCACAATCGTATCAATATTTATAGATGATACTTCAACAGAAGTTGTTAAATTAGGATATAATGATGAGTATAAATATAGTGGAATACCATACAAATTATTGTATGCTTTTACTAACATGTACTCGCCTGTACTTGACATCAAATTTACAATTGTTGCTTGAGCAAAATTTATTTCAGGGGCTATAGATGTGCTTTGAGCTGTTCTATATAATGGTACACAAAATCCGGATGAATTAACGGTTAATGCTACGGCCGCGCCATAAGAAGTTGCATTGTCTGTTAATGTACTTTGAGTTGCATTAAGCCCAACAGTTATAGAAGGTGGTATAAAGTCAAGCTCAGGTGTAGTAGAATCTACATCAAAAGTAAATAAAGGAATACCTACTTGTCTATTATTGATTAGAGTAAGTAAAAAAGTTCCTGTAGATGTAACCCCTGTAAACAGGGTGGCGTTTTCAATATTAATATTATTACTCATTTTAATTATTTATTCTTTTCATACAAAACATCTTTGTATTTAATATATATATTAGTACTTATATTAAACATAATGTATTGACTATCATATGGATAATCCTTTAAATCTGTAATTTCATACTCTGCAGCATATTCTTCTAGGATATTTTGAATAGCATCTAATTTTACCTTCCACTTAAAGGCTTTATCAGCTTGAGCTGGATTTTTAGCATCCACCATTTGTCTTGTGATATCTCTATCAATATCTTTTTGTTTAATAGCTTTATTAGTCCACCCACCAGGAAATCCACTATCTATTAATCCTTCTTTATAAGATACTTCAACATTAGTAGCCCAACTCGATTTTAATACTGCTTGTGTAGTATAAAAGTATTGAAATTCTGGATTAGTTATTCTAGCTATTCTTTCTGTTCTATGAAAAGGGTTTTTTTGAGGATTCATAATAATTTGTACCTTCATTCTGATATAAAAAATAATAGTCAGGTGTAGCAAATATCGTATAAGAAAATAAGAATAATAGTATTAAAATTAGTCTTTTCATTCCGTCACTCCATTTAAATAATAAATTACAGTATTGGCAGCTCCTGCTTTTAATTTGGTTACTGTATCTGTATTATTTGTTTCATCTACTCTAATTCTAAAATCAGATTCTCCTGTTCTTTGATACTGTGCTTGATTGTCATCTACATTTAATGCAAAAGAATATATCTCATCTGTAAATAATGGTTGATGAGCTACTAGTGTAGATGATATTGCAATATTAGTTGTTACGGCAACGACAAATGCATTTGATGTTTCCCAATACATATCTGATATATTTGATAAATCGTCTGTTGTCATTCTGCTTTCTGGATATAATTCTACAGCTCTTGAGATTACAGAAGCCAAACCTGTAACTCCTGCTTCTGCAATAAAATTAGTACCATCAGTATATTTTATAGTTCCCGCATCATTGGTTACTATACATTTCCAAACAGATTCAGAATTATACCATATCATAAAACTGTTAACGCTGTTAAAGGATATCATAAAATATGCTTTACTGTTTGTACCGTAATTGAACGTGGAGGCTAAATTATCTTTTATATCCGTCCAATATCGTGTGTCGTATGAATTTGCACCTGTATATGTTGTATAATAATGTGACGTAGGAATTAGATAGTTTTGTGCTGCGTATAAGAAAGCATAAGCCCCGTATCCTATAGAAGGCCCTGTTGCAACAGTATATGGTACACTACCCTCAAAGGAAGATACACCGTAAAATCTTCTCGTATAAGGGTCTGCTGTTAAAATTTGATTAAAAGTATTACCACCATCTAAGGATTGATATAAATAATTTTCATTAGATACACAAACATAAACAATATCATTGTATGCTGAAACATCTAAGAAAACTTTACTAGATAAATAATTGAGCTGATAAAATTTTTGTCCATAATTTGTTGATTTAAATAATATACTTGGATCTTCAGCAATAACATACCAATTATTAGTATAAATTGGATCTATGCTTAATCTTTTTATCCCAAGTGGAATTGTATATCCCTCAAACATTGTATTTGTAAACATTGGTATAACAGTTTGAAAATTATTGGACGTGTACATACTGTTATCATCATTAAATGTAATCCAAACTCTGTTTGAGTCTTGTCTGTCTATCAAAATATTTGGAGACAAATTATTAATTTCTAATGATATTGTTGTCCACGTGCTACCACCATCATATGTTCTAATTACATTACCTGTTCGAGGAACAACGATAGCTGTATTGTCATCATATAAATCCATTTTAAACAAATTAACATATTGATTAGTATTTAAAATAGGCGTCCAATTAGTACCACCATCTATACTCTTTACTATATTAGTAGGTAAAATAGCATATACAATAGTACCATCAAAAGTGTCCACATCTAGATAATTTGTTTTAGGGGATGTTAAAATGGGAAACCATGTTAGCCCTCTATCAACTGATTTAAATATATTTGACCCCACTCCAGCAGGTTGGATAGCATTTGCACGGGTAGATCCTGTATATAATATATCATTTCGGCCAGTTAATCCTTCTTTAGAACTACTTAACGTTGCAGACTCTGGAACGGTAAATAGAGTTGTAGGATATCCGTCAAAATCTGTAACCTTTAAAATTTTACCAGCGCGATCAGAAAAATCTGCATTATTTATATATAATTCATTAGTACTTGCAAGATATACATTATATAGTGTCTCATACACCTGTCCTGTATCATATACATCCCATGTATTTCCATTATCTAAAGAAAAATAAATAAAACAATTTATACTTACCAGGCCACGTCCACCAGTAGTAAAAACAATAGTATTACTATATTTTGACGCATCTTTATATTCAGAGCGTGGCGGAGGTGAATTTAAAAGATTAAAATCTACACCACCATTTGTAGAAATTAATAAAG
>Ga0180007_10006213_pt1 | contig 11742 bp, 11 predicted proteins | sample MM_PC_MetaG_FD_121122 | JGI IMG/M metagenome (GOLD analysis project Ga0180007, IMG submission 121122) | Groundwater microbial communities from the Aspo Hard Rock Laboratory (HRL) deep subsurface site, Sweden - MM_PC_MetaG | ecosystem: Environmental > Aquatic > Deep subsurface > Groundwater...
CTTATTATGCTCGAAATAACTGGTAGTAGGGGTATGTATTCCGTAATGGAGCAGGAGTTTTCTTGTGTAGCGAGTATCTTCGCACGCGACAAGATCGACCTCTTTAAGCGTTTCTACGGCGCGGAACGTTATGTCCTTTAGATTTCCTATGGGGGTAGCGACTATAAAAAGTTTTCCTGGCATAAAATTCCCAAGGCTAAGCCTTAATTTTATTCAACCGTAACGCTTTTAGCGAGATTTCTCGGCTGGTCTACATCACAGCCTTTTTTTACGGCAATATAGTAGGCTAATAACTGGAGCGGGACAACGCTTACAATAGGAGAAAAAAGTTCGTCAGTCTTTGGCACATATATTATCTCTCCGGTAAATCGCCTGATCTCTTTATCGCCTTCGGTGGCGACTATAATGACCTTGCCCATCCTCGCGCATATCTCCTGGATATTGGAGACCATTTTTTCGTAAATAGCCGAATCAGGGGCAATACACACAACAGCCCTGTATTCATCTATAAGCGCTATAGGGCCATGTTTCATTTCACCTGCGGGATACCCTTCAGCCGGTATATATGAGATTTCCTTGAGTTTCAGCGCGCCTTCTAACGCTGTCGGAAAATTAAGGTTCCGTCCCAGATACAGGAATGAGCCAAAGTTCAGGTGTTTCCCTGCCAATTTCTTTATGCCTTCTTTCTTTTTCAATATCTCCTGTAATATCTCCGGTAAGCTCTTGAATTCTTTTATCAGGAATCTCTTCACTCTTTTTCGCAATAACCCTTTCTTCTCGGCTATATAAAAAGATAACAGGTACAACATCGCGAGCTGGGCAGTGTATGCCTTGGTAGAAGCCACTCCTATCTCAGGACCGGCATAAGTATATAGAATTCCGTCGGAAACCCTTGCCAGACTGGAACCCACGACATTACAAATAGAAACAACCGTAGCGCCCCTTGATTTTGCCTCTTTAACAGCGGCAAGGGTATCCGCTGTCTCGCCTGACTGGCTTATGGCAATAACAACTGTGTTTTTTCTTATGATCGGCTTCCTGTACCTAAACTCGGAGGAGACATCCACTGCTACAGGTATTTTGGTAAACCTCTCTATAAGATATTTTCCTACAAGCCCGGCGTGATAGGCTGTGCCGCAGGCTAATATTATTATATTCGAAATACGTTTTATCGCGGCGCCTGAAAGATTGATACCGTCGAGCTCTATCGCTGACGAGCCTTTTATCCGCGAGGATATTATCTGGCTAAGGACTCTCGGCTGTTCATGTATTTCCTTTAACATAAAATGAGTAAAGCCTGACTTTTGCGCGCTGGAGATATTCCATTTGATAGTATCCACTCTTTTCTTTATCACCTTGCCATTCGAATCCAGGACTTTTATGCTGTCTTTTTTTAACACCACTATCTCGCCGTCGTCGACATATATCACCTTTTTTGTATACCTCAATATTGCCGGTATATCCGAGGCTATGAAATTCTCATCTTTACCTACGCCGACCACAAGTGGGCTTTCTTTTCTCGCGGCTATGAGTTTATCAGGTTCATTGCTTGAGACTATTCCTATCGCGAACGAACCTTTTAAATATTTTATAGCTTTTAGGACAGCTTTTTCCAGATCGCCGGTATAATATTCCTCTATAAGATGCGCTATGACTTCGCTATCTGTCTCTGAGGTGAACTTATGCCCCTCTCTTATAAGCCTTTCTTTGATCTCTACAAAATTCTCTATGATCCCGTTATGCACCACGGCAATGCCGTTTGAGCAATCCGTATGAGGATGCGCGTTTATGTTAGTAGGCGCTCCGTGCGTGGCCCATCTGGAATGCCCTATGCCAAGATTAGCCTGACCAAGGTCTTTCCTGTTCTTTATGGCGTTTATCAGGTCTTTGATCTTACCGGAACGCTTGACTATTTTAAGGCTGGCGTCTTTTGCTAAGCATATACCCGCTGAATCATAGCCGCGATATTCAAGCTGCCTGAGTCCGTCCAGAAGGATGGGCAACGCGTTTTTCTTTCCTATATAGCCTATTATTCCGCACATAATTCCTCCGGTATTCCTATATCGACTACCAGCACTTCTCCGGTATGTTCAGGGCCTTCATTTATATAAAATCCCTTTTTAGCAAATTGCATAGTTACTGTTTTTCCCGCTTTTATCGCAACACCTAAAACTTCTCCTGTGTCCGCGTCCAGGCCCGAAGGCACGTCGATTGAAACAATCGGGAAACTCTTTTTGTTTATACCTGATATTATATCTCTACCCGGCTCTCTCACATCACCTTTCAGTCCTATGCCAAATATAGCATCTATAATCAAATCAGCGTCTATATCTATGAAAGAGGTTATTTCTTTTATCTCAAGGCGTGATTTTTCTAAAATACTCAGGTTTATGGCTGGGTCGCCTTTTATGCGGAAGTGATCTCCGACAATATAGACCCTGACGCAAACACCTTTTTCCGCCAGATATCTCGCGGTAACGAACCCATCTCCTCCGTTATTGCCTGTACCGCAGAATACTGAAACTTTCTTACTGCGAGCATCTGCCCCAAGCATATCCAAAATCACGTCACTGACGCTCCGGCCGGCATTCTCCATCAGCATAATAGCGGGCACGCCTTTTTCCTCTATCGCCCTGCGGTCCAGCTCCCGCATCTCCCTGACGCTAACCACTCTCACAGTGTTATATATTATAGCATCAAGATCCTATTATTTACAACCTTAACTTGAATAAAGGGTGGCTGATATGCTAAACTTATATGCTATGAAAAAGATCAGGCTTAGCGCCTTTACTCTGGGCCTTACTTCCATGATAGGCCAGATAATTATTATAAGAGAGCTTATTGTGGTTTTTTACGGCAATGAACTCTCGCTCGGCGTCATATTGGCAATATGGCTATTCTGGACATCTGTGGGAAGCGGCCTGGTCGGCAGGATAGTCGACAAAATAAGCATCAGAAAAACACTTCTATCGGCTACGCAGATAATCACTTCCATAGCCCTGCCGTTGAATATATTTCTTGTCCGCAACATAAGGCATGTATTGGACATACCTACCGGAAAGATCATAGGCTTTGCGCCTATGTTTACGGCATGCCTTGTGTCTCTCTCGGCAATATGCGTGCTTCTCGGATTTACATTCACTCTGATAGCAAGGCTCTCGTCGGAAAACTCCGCCCAGCCGTCAAAAAGCATAGGTAATATTTATTTACTTGAAGGGCTCGGCGCCTCCGTAGGAGGCATAGTATACAGTTTTTTCCTGGTACAGGAATTTTCCGCTTTTCATATCGCGCTCATGGCCGGGGGTTGTAATATACTTACCTCTGTCTTCTTTAACAGGAATGTTTTCCAGTTAGCTTATCTTGCCGCTATTCTCGCGGCATTTGTTTTTGACTGGCCCCTCCATCTGGATAAATTCACGCGGTCAATGCAATTCGCGCCTTTTAAAGTAGTAAAAAGCGCTGATTCCATCTACGGCAACATTACTATCACAAAAACGGGAAAAGACTACAGCTTTTACGAGAATGGCTTCTTGATGTTTACCAGTAATGACGAACTTACCAGCGAAGAATCCGTACACTACGCGATGCTGGAACATCCGGCGCCAAAAAATATCCTGCTGATAGGTAACGGCCAGGGAGGCTCACTCGCTCAGATATTAAAACACAACGTGGACAAAATAGACTACGTGGAGCTCGACCCCCTTATTATCAGCCTGGCGGAAAAATTCATGCCGGGCGTGAAAAGTAAAAAAATAAACACCTTAAATATGGACGGGCGGCTGTTTGTGAAACAATATTCTTCCAAGCTTCGCGGCGACAAAGACCTTCCACCGCCTTATGATGTAGTTATAATAAATCTTCCTGACCCGTATACAGCGATGCTGAACAGGTTTTATTCCCTGGAATTTTTCAGGGAAGTCAAAACCATCCTCGCGAAAGACGGGCTGTTTTCATTTTCCATGAGTTCCTCGGAAAACTATATCAACCCCGAGAATGCCGCTTATCTCGGCTGTATCTATAACACTTTGAAACAGGTTTTTGGCGAGATAAAGACCCTGCCAGGAGACAATGTCGTGTTCCTCGCGTCGGAAAAATCCGGGCTTTTGACGTATGATACGGATATCCTTATAAAAAGATTGAAAGAGAGAAAAATAAAATCCCTGTTCGTCAGGGAATATTACCTGCCATTTAAAATAAACCCCTTGAGGATCAAATATATAGAGAATACCCTGCGGGAATTCGGGGGCAAAAAAATAAACAAAGATTTCAGACCCATAGGATATTTTTATAATATGCTTTTATGGATGACATTATTCTCGGCAGGCAGGGGCTTCCTGCCATACATAGGATTTTTAAACATATATTCACTAAGCGCTGTAATTTTTCTGATTTTCATACTGTTATTCCTGGCGCAGAAATTTTTTAAACCGAGTTTCAGGGCACCTGTAGCGCTATCAGTAGCCACAACAGGCATGAGCGAAATATCATTCCAAATAATCGTCATACTCGCGTTCCAGTCCTTATACGGATATATGTATTACAGGATAAGCCTGATACTGACATCTTTTATGATAGGGCTTGTGGCAGGAAGTTTTTTGATAAACAGGCAGCTCGGACACATTAAAAACGAAAGAACGCTGTATCTAAAGACCCAGGGGCTTATCTGTATCTATCCCCTGGCCCTTCCTTTAATATTTATGTATCTATCGCGATTAGAATCTCTCAAAAGCGCGGAAATAGGTTTTATGCTGCTCCCGATAATAGCCGGTTTTATAGGGGGCTTTCAGTTTCCGCTGGCTAATAAGATCTGCCTGAATGCCCCTGAGAACGCAGGAAAAACAACCGGCTTTTTATACGGGATAGATCTCCTTGGCTCATCTATAGGGGGCTTGTTAATAGGGCTGCTGTTACTGCCTGTCCTGGGCATTGTCTGGACATGTGTCCTGCTGTCTTTTATCAATACCATGGCGCTGATACTGCTGTTTTCCAACAGGAGATATCATAATCAACTCTGCTGATTTTACATCTTCTCGACAACTGCTCGGGGTCCAATATTGTCCTTTGACTATGTCCGCCCCGGATTTTGCTCGAAGAAATATCGTTCGAGCAAAGGCACGGAGTGCCGGAGTCAAGAACTGATGCTTTTGCTTCTCGACTACGTGCCTTCGGCACTCCGCTCGAAGAATATTGTCCTTCGGCAGGCCTAGGACTTTGCCTGGGGTTAAATATTGTTCGAGCGACTCGTCTCAGGCGGGGAGTCGAGAACAGCAATAAAAATTCAGCAAAGTATTTTACGCTATCCAACAGGACAGGATATTGATTTTTCAAAAACATATGCTATACTTTAATTAGAAATAAACATCTTGAAAAGGAGGCGCGAAAGTTAGCGGAAGCCAAAAAGGTTTATAGCCTATAAAAAGAGCCCTTAATTTAAGGGCTCTTTTTATTTGTGTATTGTTCAAAACAGAAACTGCCTATATCTCTTTTAACTTTATCGTTCTAAATATATTAAATCTTAACTATTTCAAATTAATGATTCTTTTCCTTTTGTCTATTGTTAAATCTAGATTAACAGCTTCTTTGGCATTAAAATTTATTCTTTAGACTCTATTAAGTTTTCTTTCTTAAGCAAATTTTCATCTATTGGAGGAGAAATATGAATTAAATCTACAGTTCTTCCTTGTGTTCTCTGTTCTATTTTTTTCAAATCAACCAAGCTATTAAGGATTAAATTAGAAATATTAGCCAATGCTTCTATGCAAAACTTAGTAACGCCTTCTACAATAGCTTTATCCTGTTTTTCCTTAGCTAAAGATGTTAATCGCCTTAAACAGTTGTCTATTTTAAAAACATGATATTTGATTAAATCTGTTAACTTGACGCTCTTTTTCCTAAAACCAACTTCTAGCTGCAAATCTAACGCTTTAGCATAGTCTAATAAATCTTTAACTGACAAAGATTCATCATGTGTATTCTCAAGCTTAGAAATTCTCCCTTGCGAACAACCGAGTTTTTCTGCTAATTCCATCTGAGTAAAATTGCTTTCGCATCTCAAGAAAAAAAGATACTTAGAAAGTTTTTTCTTCCGCAATAATTTCAGACTATCGTCTTTGAATTCTTGACCTGTTGATAATTCCTTGATCATATCTGAAACATTCTTAAATTCTCTGTCCATTTTATGCTCCTTTTTATTTATATATTATCTAAGCAATGCTTTATATCTCTTTTTTGTGAAGATTTATTTCCAATTGTAAGAAGGCGCAGAATTTTGTTTTCGCAATCAGGATACATATATAATCTTGTTTGTTCTAGTTTTACTTTCTGTTTCCCGCCTTTTTGGTCTATAGCCTTGATTCCTTTTGGCTCATGATGAATAAAACCAGCTTTTATCTGTAAAGGATGGCCTAATTTCATAAGGGCATTGCAATAAGTGTCCAAATTATTTAAAACAGCTATTAACTCATTTGGCCTCTTTTTCTCATAGTCTTTATAATCTTTTTCGTATCGGTTTGTGGCTTTAATTATCCAGGTAGGCATTTAAATTATTCCTATTACTAATAAATTTGTAAATAAAACTGCTAACTTATTCCTATTGGGAATAAGTTTATCATAGTATAGGAATAATTGCAAGTATTATTATATAAAGAATTTTTCATCTTTTTTCGAACCATTTTTTACTTTTTGCTCTCTAGTGATTCATTGATTGTCGCAATATTAACAGATTTTATATAGAAATAATATTTTAACTTCACATACTTGGAAAGATTGTTTATTTCGGTTTTTCCTCACCAAAAACATCCGCAGAGAAGGTGTAGATCTCTGTTGATGGGTCTTTCCAAGCGTCTGTGGGCAGGCCTGCTTTGGCGCAGGTGTGCTGTAGAAAAGTTTCCCTGTCCCATCCGTATTCTGTGGCTACCTGGGGCAGGAGTAGTCCTGAGTAAAAACCTCTTTTCATGTAAAGGCCATGCTTTCCGACCTCAATCTCCTTCGCATCTGAGATTCGTTTCAGAGGAGTAAGCGCTGATACTTCTATTTCCATATCTTTTAATTCGTCTTCAGTCATTGGGGCAAACCTTGGGTCGCCTATTGCCGCTGACCTCGCTACATCTTTTACGGTCTCGCTAAGAGGCTTTACAGCCATTATGTAACCGATACAGCCGCGTAGCTGGCCGTGTTTTTTTATCGTGACGAATGCCCCGCAGTTTTCTTTCAGGCGCGCTTCCGTAACTTCGGGAAACGCCTGTGCTTTACCCATAACCGCCTCTCTTATAGACGCTTTGGCAATCTCAAGAAGTTTTTGCTTTTCTTTTTTGTTCAAATATTCGTCTTTCATTGTCATATCCCCCTTTTCCTTACGGTCCCCTCTTGCGCTAGAACCTTCGGGGACATACATGACTATGCTCGAGTAACCAACTACTCTTGTTTTGTCTCCGGATACATCTCCGGAATTAGCGTATTTTAATATCTCTCCTGTGGCATTGAATTTATCCGCGAGCATCATGGTAGCAAGGACAGCTATCGGCGCGTCGAGCTCTACATTGCCTGCTTTTAACTGATGCAGGAGCAACTCCGCGTCAAGGTCCTTTATCGCCGATATCGCCCTGGTATCCATCTCCACCGCTTCTTCATAAGTATAATAATGGGAAAGGTCCACGCTCATTATCAAAAGAGTCTCTTTGTCCATCACGTCGTAAAGCGAACTTAAAAGAATCTGGACATCATCCAATATAGGCCTGCCCATAGTAATAGGCACTATTGTAAAATCTTCGTATATCCTCTGGAGGAACGGCAGTTCCACTTCTATCGCGTGTTCTCTTTCATGCGCGGCGGGGTAAAAAAGAAACCTGCTGCTTTTTTGCATTATCCTGTCAGCAAGCGCCTCGTCTATCTTTACAAGGCCCAGCGGGGTCTCAAAAAAACCTTTGTTGTATACTGAGATTCCGTCAAACCCGGCATAGTGACTGGGGGAAATGATTATTATTTTTTTAAACTTCTTGTTTTTTATTTCCTTAAACGCGTACGCCGCGACCTGACCGGAATAATCATATCCCGCGTGCGGCACAACGATCGCCACGATATCGCCTTTTATGACTGGCTTACCCGCATTGCTCAAAAACTGGTCGACTTTTTTAGCTAATTGGTCCTTGTCTATGGGATAGAACGCGCCAGCGACAGCAGCCTTGCGTACCTCTTCGGAAAAAACAATTGAACAGGATAGCAAAAACAGCATTATGGCTACGGTAAATATTTTTTTCATAATTTAACCTGCCAGATTTTTATAATATCTGGCGTCTTTACGCGCCGTGTTATCTTTCCTAAAGAATCTCCTCAATGCCGGCAATGCTAAAAAAGATAAAATGCCGATAAGGCTTACTTTTAAGAACTCCGCGCGCGTAATTTTTTTATTAAACATCATTCCCACCTTCCCGGGATAGGATGGCCGCAAAACCCGCACTTACCCGCTTTTATATTATACCCTAAAATTTGATAACCGCTCCTGGATATTATATTTTTTTTACACACGGGGCAATACGTATTATTCCCCTCATGGCCCGGAATATTACCCACATATACATAATGAATACCCTTTGCCATGGCGATCTCTCTCGCCCTGGTAAGCACTGTTTCCGGCGTAGGCGGTAAATTTTTTAATTGATACATCGGCCAGAACTTCGAAAAATGTAACGGCACCTCTGCGCCTACATTATCCACTATCCAATCGCACAATCTTGAAAAATCTTCTTCGGTATCGTTATAAGTAGGCACTATCAGATTTGTAATCTCTACCCATACGCCTGCTTTCTTCATGGTCACTATGGTGTCGAGAACGGGCTTAAGCGTTGCCTTGGATACCGTCCTGTAAAACTCCTCCGTAATACCCTTTAGATCTATATTAGCCGCGTCTACAAACGTTATCGCTTCTTTTAGTGGCTCGGGATTTATATACCCTGCCGTAACCCACGCGTTCAAGAGCTTGTTCTCGTGCGCCAGGGCGCCGATATCAGCGGCGTATTCAAAAAATATTACCGGGTCTGAATAGGTATAGGCAATGGTTCTGCAATTTGCCGCCATTGCCTGCTCCACTACCTGCTGAGGAGAAAGATCGATGTTACGTGTATTCTCCGGCTCTCTCTGGGATATCGCCCAGTTCTGGCAATACATGCAGTGGAGATTACAGCCTGCTGTCGCTATTGAGAAAGAGCCTGTGCCGGGTAGATAATGAAAAAACGGTTTTTTCTCTATCGGGTCAATATGTACGGCGCAAGGTTTTCCGTATACAAGCGTCTGAAGTTTACCGCCTATATTCATGCGCGCCCTGCAATCGCCTCTATCGCCATCTCTGAGCTCGCACTCACGCGGACATAATAAACACTTTACCTTTTTCATTCGATGACCTTGTAATATTTGGCTTCCCGCGGTTCGATCCCTGATTTTTTCAATTCGGTGACTAAGGGGACAGACGGCTTTTTGCCAAGTCTCTCCAAGCAGATCTTCAATATATCCGCCACTGCTTCGCTGGACACGGTCGCGCCTGTTACCGCGTCAATGTCCTTACCTATAATAAAGGCATCGTCCGCGCCCTTGCCTTTAAACTGTTCCAAAAATTCCTGACGCATTATCATAGAGCCATATCCGGGTGTCTCATTTTGCTTAAGGATTTTAATATCTTTTATTTCACCGTCTACGTCAAGAGTCACCAGCATTTCAATGTGCCCGCCGGCCCCTACCACATCAGGCGCGACATCTTTAGTATTAAAAGAATATGGCCCGGCATCTTCTGTTTTATTTCCTGCGAGCGCGTTGGCCGAGGCTGCCGCTGATAACGCAAAAATAATAAAAACCGATAGAACGATCTTTTTACGCATGGCGTTGTTTATGTCTAAAAAAGACAAACGCGATTATAAAGATGGCGCAACTTATAAGCTGCGCCATCTTAAGATTAGTATTCCAGAGATAAAGGCTGTCCCCGCGCAGGCTCGAAACTATGAGCCGCGCGCAGCTGTAAAACATTAAATACAATAAAAAAACCCCGCCGTCAAATTTAACACGGCGTCTCATCGCCCATAGCGCGAAAAAACCGATAAGGTCCAGCGAGAATTCATAGAGTTGAGCAGGATGCACGGCGAGTCCCGGATAAGCAATATCAGCCAGGCTGTGCTTTGGAAACTTAACACCAAATATAGACACTGTGGGCACTCCGAAACAGCAGCCGTTCAAAAAACAACCGATCCTGCCAATAGCCTGGCCCAACAAAAGGGACGGCGCTATTATATCGGCAAGCTTCCAGAACGATACGTGCTTTGACCTGGCAAATAGCAAGCCGGCAAGGATGCCTCCCAATATCGCTCCGTGTATCGCGATGCCGCCTTCCCATATCCTGAATATCGACGCCGGATTTTTTATAAAAATGGACGGATCAAAAAATGCCAGGTAATAGATACGCGCCCCTATTAACGCGCCGATCACAAGGCAAAAAACAAGATCATAAACCAGGTCTGTTTTTATCTGCCTGCGTACAGCTTCTTTTTTGGCAAAATAAATCCCGATAAGAAAAGCTATGGCGACCATCATGCCATAGCTATATATTGTAATAGGCCCGATTTTGACTATTATAGGGTACATAAAAAGCTTAACTTCACAACAGTGCATTGCAGTTTTGTGAAGTTAGGGGGGTTTTTGCTACTTTATCTCTATGTCTAGTTTGCCTGTGCGCTGTTTTGCCAGGTCCCAACTGTAATCGTAGAGGTGGAGGCCTTTACTTGAGGCAATGATTTCGCCATTTTCGACGCCTATTTCCTCGGCCATGTATTGTTTTACCAATTCCAGACCCCCGAGATTCGAGGGGAAACCTCCCCAGAGATCCCATGACCTGAAATACGGAAAGAAATGCAGTTTGCCATAGCGTATCCTTGTATCTATAAGCCTCAGGCACGGTGGATCATTGAGTTTTATATCCGAAGGCATGCCTATTTCCATAATCGCCTGATTAGTGCCATGGCCTTTTGTCTTATAAAGTTTAATGACTTCCTCGACCTGGTTCACGTTAAGAGGCATTTCATTGATCATTTCCTTGCCGTCTTTTATTTCTTTTATCCTGACTTTCGCGTCGACAAGCCTCTCGCCGTACGTATAATCCTCTGTATCTGTCTTTTGACCTGTCAATAGATAGGAAAGATAACCGTGGATGTATTCCATGCTGGTGGGCGCCGGGATACTTGCGCCTTCCGGCATGATAGGGATCATCTGATGGCTGGGATTTTTTATTCTGATAGTTACAAAATCATATTCAAGACGTTTCTGGCCCTCGTAACTGCCGCGCGTGATAGTATATACATGGCCATGTTCCAGGATATTAGAAAGACATTGGAACCACGCGTCATCCAGATCAAACGCCTCTATGTGCACAGGGGTAAGCCCTTCTTGTGTCATTCAAGCCTCCAGTGTTTCCTTAGCTCAGCGTTTATGCTCTCTCTCTTTATATCTCCCATGTCTTTGTCTTTAGCTATTTTACTATTACCTTTTCTTTTCTTCAACATAATTATCTCTCTTAATTCTTTTATCGCGATTACGCCGCTGCCGTAAACCCTGGCATGGTTCCTGACAAAATTATCATCTGAGGCGACCCTTATCCTGCACTTGTCCGAGGCATCGCGCAAAAGATCCACTATAACACCATCAGCGTCTTTGTCGTTCGTCGCGAACAACACCTCTACTCCGCCGTATGACTCTCTGCTTACGCCC
>Ga0180007_10006214_pt1 | contig 11742 bp, 7 predicted proteins | sample MM_PC_MetaG_FD_121122 | JGI IMG/M metagenome (GOLD analysis project Ga0180007, IMG submission 121122) | Groundwater microbial communities from the Aspo Hard Rock Laboratory (HRL) deep subsurface site, Sweden - MM_PC_MetaG | ecosystem: Environmental > Aquatic > Deep subsurface > Groundwater...
GAGAAGGTGTCGGTGTGAAGCTCTCTTTGGTGGATAGTAGATTTGTTATCTGTAAAAATATATTCTATCGGATCTTCTATAGTAATAATATGAGAAGAGCGACTGTTATTAATATAATTTATCATCGCCGCCAGCGTAGTCGACTTCCCTTGACCCGATGGTCCTGTAATTAAAACTAAACCTTGAGGTAGATTACAAAGCTCCTTTATAATATTGGCGGGCAAATTTAAACTTGCTAAATCAGGAACTTCAAAAGGAATTTTTCTAAACGAGGCCGCCGGCGTGCTTTTTTGCCAATACGCATTAACCCTAAATCGAGCTTTTTCGGATAAGGTATACGAAAAGTCCAAATCACGATTAATATTAAAAAGGTCTTTTTGGGCTGGAGTTGCGCAGGAAAAAATAATGTTGGAAACTTGCATTTCGGTTAATTTTCCCATCGCGTCAAGTATTTTTAATTCGCCTTCAATTCTTACGCTTGGGGGAACGCCAACCGCAAGATGCAAATCAGAGGCGCCCATATTAACCATGTCAGTCAGAAGCGATGAAACCGTAAGACTTTGATTCATACTATAACAAGATAATGCGTATCTCCAATAAATTCCTTTTTCCGAAGGAAAAGGGCGTTACAAAGTCACATGCGTTCTCGCATGGGACTTTATTCGCGGGCAACCATGAGAACCTCCTCTATGGTTGTTGTCCCTTCTAACACTTTTAAAAATCCGTCTTGAATTAAGGTTAGCATTCCTTCATCTCGCGCCACTTTTTCGATATCCTCTGCCGATTTGCGCTCCAGAATCATTTTGGTAATCTTGTCCGTTTCGGGCATAACTTCAAAAATCCCCGTCCTTCCAATATACCCAATATTCATACATTTGTCACAGCCTTTTGGTTTAAAAAGTTCGACTGTTTTTTTATTTTTGGAAACTTTTTCCGAAAAGAAGCTATTCCCCGACTTGTCGGGGAGAGATTCATCCTTGCTAAAATATTTAAGCTGTGACTCCAAATCCGACCCTAAAGTTTCTTTAATTGTTTTTTCCATTTCGGGCGGAGCCTTGTAGGCTTCCTTGCAATGCGGACAAAGCCTTCTAACCAACCGTTGAGCCAAAACCACTCGCAAGGTTGATGCCAATAAAAAGTTTTCCACCCCCATGTCTAAAAGACGAGGGATGGCACCCGCCGCCGAATTTGTGTGCAAAGTTGACAAAACCAACCTTCCAACCAAAGAGGCGTGAATAGCAAGTTCCGCCGTTTCGCCATCTCTAATTTCTCCAACCATAATTACATTGGGATCTTGACGCAAAAATGCCCGCAACGCCGAGGCAAAGGTGAATCCCGCCGCGGGATTAATCTGAACTTGATTAACTCCTTGAATTCTAATTTCCACCGGGTCTTCCACAGTGACAATATTGACCCTCACGGTATTTATCTTAGAAAGCGCAGTAGCAAGGGTAACCGTTTTTCCCGAACCAGTAGGTCCCGTAACCAAAATGATGCCGTGGGGTTTTAAAAGCGCCTCCTCAAATTTTTTTAAAGCCATGCCTCTAAGACCTAAGTCTTTTAACATTAACGATTTAGATTCATCCTTTAATAGCCTAATCACAACTTTTTCTCCCGTAACGGTAGGAAGGGTAGAAACCCGCAAGTCGGTTTCGGCTTCACCAACTTTTATTCTAAAGCGACCATCTTGAGGCTTTCTTTTTTCGTCAATTTTAAGCCCCGAGAGGATTTTAATCCTAGCAACTAAGCTTCCGTGAACAGTTTTAGGCAAGGGGGTTAGTTTTTCTTGTAAAATTCCATCAATACGATACCTGATTCTTGTTTTATCCTCCGTTGGTTCTATATGCACATCAGAGGCGCGGGATTTAACAGCAAGTTCCAAAATTGCGCTCACAATTCTAGCAACTGGGGCATCGCGGATTACTTCTTGAACTTTATTAATATCTTTGATCTGCTCTTCAATTTTAGTGGGACCAACCTCTTCCAAAGCTCGAGAAACATCTTCTCCAATACTTCGGCTGTATTGAGTTGCAATTACCTTAACAATTTCGCTTTTTAGAGCAATCTGTGGCTTGACCGTGAGACCGGTCTTTTTTTCGAGATACTCAATAATTTCCAAATCCAGCGGATCGCTCATGGCCACCTCTAAAAACCCGCCCTCGGATAAAAGGGGAATTACGGTATACTTTTTAGCAACCGATTCTGGAACCAGCTCTAAAATTTGCGGGCTTAAATTTAAGTCAGATAAATTGGCAACGGGAATTGAATAAAGAATACTTTTGGCAAAAATTATGTCCGATGGGGTGGCGTATTTTCGCGAGATAATAATGTCTTCTATTTCACGACCGGTGTTTACTCGTTCCAAACGAATTGCCGAAAGTTGGTCGGCATTTATTTTTTTATTTTCAAAGAGGATGTCTTCTACCCCCTTGCGTTTTAGATTGGTCATTTTGGGCAGTGTTAATTAGTTAATTTCGTTAGAAACAAACTCGTTTATATTTTAACACACAGTAGTATAGTACAATAGAAGATAGATGTTTATATTAAAAAATTCTAAATTAGAAATCCTAAACTCTAAACAATATCAAAATACAAATGTTCCAAATTTTTTGAACATTTGAATTTATAAAATTGTGATTTGTTTAGGATTTAGAGTTTAGATATTAGAGTTTGTTGTTTCTATGGCATCCTATCTCATCACCCAATCCACTTTTGAAAAACGCCAGGGGCGTGCCCACGAGATCTTATCCCAATTTTCTATCACAAGAGATGAGAATATCTATCTTGTAAGCGATGACACCAAAAAGGGAATTGGAATAGAGTCGATTCGCCATCTAAAAAAGTTTTTGTCTAAAAAATCCCGCGCCGGCGAGAGTAGGGGAGTATTAATTTTGGACACTCAAAGGCTTACTGTACCGGCACAAAACGCTCTTTTAAAAACCTTGGAGGAGCCTCCGCAAAATACCCAGATAATTCTTGCCAGTCCTTCGGAAAAACTGCTTTTGGAAACAATTATTTCCCGTTGCATTCTAATCTCTCTTCAAAACAACCCCCGCCCAAAGGACGACCTACCGAAGGTGGACAACTTGTTCCTTCTCCCCCCCAATGGTGTTTTGGATTTTTTTGCCACTAACCCCAAAGTCTATGCCAGCCAAAATAACGCTTTGGAGTTTTTAGAAACGCAGGAAAGTTATTTGTTATCCGATATGGACAAAATTGACCCCAAGCGACTGACAACTTTGTATAAGTATAAACCTCTAATATTTAACACCAACGCTTCGTTGAGGTTGGTGTTGGAAAATATCTTTATTTAATGTAGAATCTTAAAGTTATGCCAAAAGAAACCAAGTATTCCCAATACAACGCCGAACAAATCCAAATTCTCGAAGGACTTGATCCCGTAAGAAAACGCCCCGGAATGTATATTGGCTCAACCGACCAAACAGGTCTGCATCATTTAGTGACAGAGATAGTTAATAACGCTGTTGATGAAGCCCTAGCTGGATTTTGCAACCAAATTGTAATTTACTTTAACGCCGACAATTCCATTTCGGTAACAGACAATGGGCGGGGAATTCCAACCGATATTAAAAAAGAATACAACAAATCGGCTCTAGAACTGATGATGACCAAGCTCCACTCGGGAGGTAAGTTTGGCGAAGGGGGGTACAAAATTGCCGGTGGTCTTCATGGTGTTGGACTTTCGGTAACAAACGCCTTGTCCGAATTTTTTACCGTGGTAGTAAAGCGGGGATCCAGTTTAATGATTCAGGAATACACCAACAGCGTCCCCACCGAAGATGTTAAACCAATTTCCGAAGCAGAATTTAAAAGTAAATTCCCCAACGAATCCGACTATTTATTAAGCGGGGAATCTGGGTCTGTTTTTTACTTCTTACCTAGCAAAAAATATCTCGATACCATAGAAGTCAACCCCAAAACTTTAACCGCTCAATTTAAGGAGTACGCTTACCTTTCTTCCAAATTGCGCTTTATTATCCATAACCGCAAAGCGGGAGAAGATCGCTCTTTCTATTTTGAAAACGGCATCAAAACTTTTGTCGAAGCGATTAACAAAAACAAACAGCATATTAACGAAACTCCTTTTTTTGTTCACGAATCAAAAGGGGACATTGACTGCGAAATAGCCATCCAATACAACAATTCCTACTCCGAAACAGTTTTGTGTTTTGCCAACAACATTAGAAATCCCGAAGGGGGATCGCATTTAACTGGATTTAGGGGAGGACTGACAAAATCGCTTAATGATTATGCCAAAAAGAATGGCTTTCTTAAAGATAATGAGGAACCGCTCTCTGGCGACGATGTAAGAGAGGGTCTAACCGCAGTAATTTCAGTCAAGCTCCCCAACACCAAATTGCAGTTTGAAGGACAAACTAAATCCAAATTGGGAAATGCTGAAGTGCGACCGGCTGTCGAAAGTATTCTTAAAGAAGCTTTTGACTTTTTTCTTAATGAAAATCCCAAAGACGCCGGAAGCATTATGGAAAAAAATCTCCTTGCCTCCAAAGCCCGCAAAGCCGCCAAAGCGGCGCGCGAAAGTGTTATTAGAAAGGGCGCGCTAGAAGGAAGTATCTTGCCTGGAAAACTGGCGGACTGCCGAGAAAAAGATCCCGCCAAAGCCGAAATCTTTATTGTAGAAGGGGACTCTGCTGGCGGTAGCGCTAAACAGGGACGCGACCGCGAAACTCAAGCTATTTTACCTCTCTGGGGTAAGGTCTTAAACACCGAGCGAGCAAGGCTGGATCAAATTATCAAATCCGATAAATTTAAAACATTTATTTCGGCGCTGGGGTGTGGCATCGGAGACCAACTTAATTTAAACAAACTGCGCTACCATAAAATTATCATTATGGCAGATGCCGATGTTGACGGATCCCATATTAAAACCCTGCACTTAACTTTTTTGTTTCGCCATCTTTTACCAGTGATAGAGCGAGGCTTTGTTTATTCGGCAATGCCTCCACTTTTTAAGGCTGTCTGGGGTAAAGAAAAAAAGTATCTCGTGGACGAGGAGGAAAAAGACAAATTTGTAGCGCAAATGGCTGGAAAAAATGTTACTATTCAAAGATTTAAAGGATTGGGAGAGATGAATCCCGCGGAGTTGTGGGAAACAACGATGAATCCCGCTACCCGAAGATTAAAACAGATTACCGTGGAAAACGCCCAAGAGGCCGATGCCGTGTTTACCATGCTTATGGGAGAAGAGGTCTTGCCACGCAAAAAATTTATTATGTCCAATGCCTCGCAAGCCGAGGTAGATTCTTAAGTTTATAGATTATGGAGGATATCCTATGATTCTACTCTACATTGTTCTAGCAACTGCCCTTTTAGCCATTGTTTACACCGTCTATCTGGCAAAACTGGTACTTGCCAAACCAACAGGAACACCGGAGATGAACGAGATTGCGGGGTTTATTAGAGAGGGCGCCAATACCTACTTAAAACGCCAGTTTAAGACCATAGCTCCTTTAATTGCTGTGATTTTTGTACTCTTGCTCATAACAGCGCCTGAAAAAGACCTAGCTTTTGCCCGAGCCTTTGCCTTTTTGATGGGGTCGGCATTTAGCGCCACGATTGGAGCTTTTGGCATGAATATTGCCACCCGCGCCAATGTAAGAGTGGCACAAGCTTCTAAGTCATCCTTTAGCGAATCTCTTTCGATTGCTTTTAAAGCCGGGGCAACAACCGGAATGCTTACAGTAGGACTGGGACTTTTAGGAGCGACGATTATTTATTTATTGTTTCGTGAGAAGGCAACGCAAGTTTTAGTTGGCTTTGGATTTGGCGGATCCCTTTTGGCTTTCTTTATGAGGGTGGGAGGGGGAATTTACACTAAAGCTGCCGATGTTGGTGCCGACCTAGTTGGAAAAGTTGAGAAGGGAATACCAGAAGATGACCCCCGAAACGCCGCCGTAATCGCGGATTTAGTCGGTGATAATGTTGGAGATTGCGCCGGAATGGCAGCCGATATTTTTGAAAGTTACGAAGTGACTTTAGTCGCGGCAATGATTTTGGGTAGCGCTACCTTTGGTCTCCCAGGAGTAATTTTTCCGCTTCTGGTTCGCGCTTTGGGAATTGTCACTTCGGCAATTGGAATTCTTTCCGTTCGGGGAGACAATAAAACCCAAGATGGAATGGGAGCAATTAGAAAAGGCTTTTTGGTTGCCGCCGTTCTTTCGATTGTGGGCTTCTACTTTTTAGCAACGGGATACGCTTCGGAAATTAAATTCTTTTACGCCACTACAAGCGGACTTATTTTGGCCGTTGTAGTCTATTACATCACCGAATACTTTACTTCGGCAAAACATAAACCTGTTTTAGAAATTGCCCAATCCACTCAAACCGGACCCGCCACGACCATTTTAACCGGCTTGGTTGTGGGCTACGAATCCAGCGTTTACTCGGTTTTGGCAATAGCCGTGGCAATTATTACCGCAGTTCTGGTTTTTCCAGGAGATACTCAAGCTATTGCCTACGGTATCGCCTTAACTGGCATGGGGATGCTTACAACTACAGGAATAATCGTCAGTATGGATTCTTTTGGACCGATTGCCGACAACGCTCAAGGAATTGCCGAAATGAGCAAAATGGAAAAGGGTCTGGATATTTTAGACAAGCTGGACTCTGTTGGCAACACCACAAAGGCTGCCACCAAGGGTTTTGCCATCGGAAGCGCTGTTGTTGCCGCAACAAGCCTTTTTGAATCCTTTGTTAGCGACACACATTTGATCGGCATAGAAATAACCAAACCGATTGTTTTTGTGGGGTTGTTACTTGGAGCAACAATTCCTTTTTTGGTTTCGTCAATGACTATTCAAGCGGTATCGCGAGCAGCCTACGCCATTGTTAACGAGGTTAGAAGACAGTTTAAAGAAATTAAAGGCATTATGGAAGGAAAAGCTAAACCAGAGTACGATAAGATAGTAACCATTTGCACGGCCTCGGCTATTAAAGAGTTGGTAAATCCCGGACTAATTGCCATTGCTGTTCCAGTTGCTGTGGTATATCTGCTTGGGGTAGAGGCATTGGGTGGACTTTTAGTTGGAATGATTGCCACAGGGCAATTATTAGCCATATTTATGAGCAACGCTGGGGGCGCTTGGGACAATGCCAAAAAAGCCATAGAGGCGGGTCTCTACGGTGGAAAAGGGTCAGATGCCCACAAGGCGGCTGTTGTGGGTGACACGGTCGGAGATCCCCTAAAAGATACCGCGGGACCGGCGCTTAATCCTTTAATTAAGGTTATTAATCTTGTAGCCTTACTTGTAGCGCCAACTGTTGCCTTGTCGCACAGTCCAATTATTGGAATCGTGGCGCTGGGAATTATTATAGGAGTTTTGTATTACCAAAGACAATCTCGTCTTTGACAATAGTTTTTGCTGATGGATATTGAGCGCATGGACATTTCGGAAGAAATGAAAAAGGCCTATTTAGACTACGCTATGTCGGTTATTGTCAACCGCGCCCTTCCCGATGTTAAAGACGGGCTAAAACCAGTCCAACGACGGATTGTCTACGCCATGTCCGAGGAAGGGCACTCGTTCTCATCCAAATTTGTTAAGTGCGCCGCTGTTGTGGGAGAAGTGCTAAAAAAATACCACCCCCACGGTGATATTTCGGTGTATGATGCTTTGGTTCGCATGGGTCAAGATTTTAGTTTGCGTTATTTGCTTATTGATCCACAGGGAAACTTTGGTTCGGTTGATGGCGACCCGCCCGCCGCTATGAGGTATACCGAATGTCGCCTAGGAAAAATTGCCCAGGAACTAACTGGTGATATTGACAAAGACACAGTGGATTTTATCCCGAACTATTCCGGGGAGTATCAAGAGCCTAAGGTATTACCGGCTGTAATTCCAAATGTTTTGTTGAACGGCGCGCTCGGGATTGCGGTTGGCATGGCAACCAGCATCCCCACCCACAATTTAGGAGAGTTAATCGATGGGCTGGTATTTATGCTCGACCACCCCGATCTCCCCCCTCCTACGCACGGTCTTCTCACCCAATATACCCCCTTTGAGTCCACTGCTACAGTTGAGAACCTGATAAAGATAATTCCCGGTCCTGACTTTCCAACCGGGTGTTTGATTTATGATACCGAGGGAATAATGCAGTATTTCGCCACCGGCAAGGGAAAAGTAGTCCAAAGAGCCAAGGTAGAAATAGAAGAGGGTAAAAACGGCAAATTTACCATTGCTATTTACGAAATTCCCTTTATGGTAAACAAGGCAAATTTGGTGGAACAAATTGCCAATTTGGTCAAAAGCAAAAAAGTGGACGGTATTTCGGATATTCGCGATGAGTCTGACAGAACAGGAATGCGTGTTGCCGTGGAAATAAAAAAAGACGCCCGACCACAGCAAATTTTAAATAACCTCTTTAAACACACCGAACTGCAAAAAGCCTTTAATGTCAATATGGTGGTTTTGGTTGATGGCGAGCCCAAGCTTTTGACACTCAAGATGGTTTTGGAGGAATTTATTAGACATAGACAACAAATAGTTTTCCGAAGAACCTTGTTTTTACTCGCCAAGGCGCGCGAAAGGGAGCACATTCTCCAGGGATTAAAAATTGCGCTAGATCATATAGAAGAAGTCATCAAAATTATTAGAGCAAGCGAAACGCCAGATATCGCAAAGAGTAAGTTGATGGAAAAATTTAAGTTCTCCGAGATTCAAGCCACAGCAATCTTGGATATGCAGTTGAGGAGGCTGGCTCATTTAGAAAGACAAAAAATCGAGGAAGAGCTGTCAGCTATTTTAAAAATGATTGATGGATACAACTTGCTTTTATCATCTACGCAAAAAGGGTTGGAGCTAATTAAAGAAGAGTTTCTTAAAATAAAGACCAAGTACGCCGATCCCCGAAGAACGAAAATAATCAGATCAGAAATTACAGACTTTAGTGACGAGGAGCTAATTAAAAATGAAAAAGTTATTGTAACAATTTCAGAGGGTGGTTACATTAAACGACTTTCGCAGGACTCTTACAAAAAGCAGGGGCGGGGGGGCAAAGGCGTTAAAGGGGCAGAGCTTAAAAAAGAAGATTTTGTCTATGACATTAGAAGCTGCTCCACCCACGATGTGATGTATTTTTTTACCGATAAAGGCAAAGTTTATCAACAGCGAGTCTGGGAAATTCCCGACGCCTCAAGACAAGCTAAGGGGACACCTATTGTGAATCTGCTTAACATTGCTCAAGATGAGCGCATTACCGAGTTTGTTAACATTCCCAAGGACGCCAGCTTTAAGTTTCTTACATTTGTTACCGAAAAAGGCAATGTCAAAAAGACCGCTTTAGAGGATTTTTCTAATATTAGAACTTCGGGAATAGTTGCCATTACGCTAGCGGCCGATGATACTTTAGGATGGGTCAAGCCTACAAACGAGGGAGATTCTTTGATTTTAATTACCGCCAAGGGTAAGTCAATTAAATTTAATCAAAAAGCGCAAATCAGACAAATGGGGCGTACCGCAGCAGGCGTAAGGGGAATTAAGCTGGGGGCGGGGGATAAGGTTGTGGGATGCGAAATAGCCAATAACAGCAAAGCGGAGCTTTTAGTTGTAACCGAAAAAGGCTATGGCAAAAGAACCCCGCTTTCCGAATACCCACTGCAAAAAAGAGGTGGCAAGGGTGTAAAAACAGCCAAAGTCAGCACAAGAAATGGGAATGTTACTTGCACCAAAGTCCTTGCCGAAATTGACGCGGGTATTGAGACCGATCTTTTAATTACCTCCAAAGAAGGACAAGTAATAAGACTCCCAATAAAAACGGTGGCAAAACAAAGCCGTAGTACCCAAGGGGTAATACTTATGCGATTAAGCAAAACAGATAGTGTCTCAGCAGTTACATTGTTAGAACAATCTAAAACAGGGATTATCCCGAATTAGGGATAATCCCTAATCGAGGACCAATCTCCGACTTTAGTCCTGGTAATACTTAAGCACATAGCAGATGTTCCCAGCTTTTTCCCAATATCCTCCGCTAAACTTCTAATATATGTACCTCGCGAAACAGTAGCTCGTATTGTTGCTATTTTTGCATCTCTATCACCCCTATCTCCCTTATACCCCTTAAAGTAATCCTGCCAAGCTGTAATAACTTGTTCTCCTCTAAACTGTTTAACATTTGTACCAAGCTTTTTTAACCGCTCAAAAATTTCTTTTTCCAATTCGGAGTAGGGGAGTGTCTTAAATTTTAGAAGCTCTATCTTATATATTGCAACCTCTTTGACAGGCAAACCGGCTGGAGCTAAATTTCTATGGGCAAGTTTGTAAAGCTCTTTGCCTTTGTACTTAACCGACGAAAAAGCCGGTACCGTTTGCCTATATTTTCCCACAAACTTTGCTGTGGTTGCCTTTAAACTTTTCGCTGTTATCTCAATCGTTGATGGAATTTCGGGCTTTACCAATCCCAAAATATCACCACTATCTGTAGCAATTCCAAAAACCACGGTAAATTCATACTCCTTAGGAAGATCGACCAATTCCTGACATTTTTTGGTATCGTCACCAGTTAAAACAAGTAACACCCCGTCTGCCATAGGATCCAGTGTTCCCACATAACCAACCTTTTGACCAGGATAGCGCTTTTTTACCTGTCTAATTATTTCAAATGATGTTACCCCCACGGGTTTATAAGTATTTATAATCATAATTACATAGTCTTAGAGCCTGCAAGTTCTAGATTGGGGATTAACGACATACCACTCAACTTTTACCATGAAACTTCTGATACACATCTTTTAACTGTTTATTAGTGATGTGGGTATAGATTTGGGTAGTTGAGACATTAGCATGACCCAACAACTCCTGCACCGACCGTAAGTCGGCGCCAGCAATCAGAAGGTCTGTAGCGTAGGAATGGCGCAAGGTGTGAGGCGAGACATCTTGGCGAATCCCAGCTTTTAGCGCGTACCTCTTAATCAGCCTTTCTACTGACCGCACAGTTAAGCGCAAAGATTCACCCAACACATCATCTTTATCCATGGCTCGTCCTGAATATCTTAAAAACAACGGTTCAAAATCTTCGGTGCGAACTGTAAGGTAAGCTTTTAATGCCTGTTTTGCCGAATCGCTAATATAAACTGTTCTAACCTTGCGACCTTTTCCAATGACGCTAAATTCTCCACGCGAAAGTACCGCCGTAGTGAAATCATTTTTATTTAACCCTACAAGTTCCGAAACCCGCATTCCGGTGGAAAACAGAATCTCCAGCATGGCTTTGTCTCGCAAACCAGATTTTTTGTTGGGATTTTGCAAAGACAAGAGCTCTAAAACCTCGCTACGAGAAAGAAATTTAGGAACCTGCGCTTCAGATCGTCCTAGTTCAATTTTTGTCGGCGAGATGATATTGTACCCCTTGCTCAATATAAGCCATTTTACAAAACTGCGAAGTGCCACAAGATAAACTTTTTGGGTTGATCTTTTATATTCCAACTTAGACTTATTGCTCACGCGACGATTGAGATTCAACCGATATTTTTTAACCAAGTCTTCGCTGATGTCTTTTTCGCTTGCCTCATGACCTAATGCTTTAGAAGCAAACACCAAAAAGTCCTGCAGGTAAAAATGATACATTCTAATTGTGCCTTGTGACATGTTCTTTTCTAGCTCCAGATGTTCTAGGTATTCTACGAGTAGCTCTTTTAATAACATGTATTCATATTAGCAAATTTGACCAATTAGTCCAATTAGGCTAATTAGACAAATTGAACCC
>Ga0180007_10006216_pt1 | contig 11740 bp, 12 predicted proteins | sample MM_PC_MetaG_FD_121122 | JGI IMG/M metagenome (GOLD analysis project Ga0180007, IMG submission 121122) | Groundwater microbial communities from the Aspo Hard Rock Laboratory (HRL) deep subsurface site, Sweden - MM_PC_MetaG | ecosystem: Environmental > Aquatic > Deep subsurface > Groundwater...
CAACGAAGTTACATTTTGCGAAGCAACTCATGAAGAATTAATGAATATTTTAAGAAAAGCTTATAATATATACTACCCTCATGGAGATAAGATAACTCAAAATAAAACTAGAAAGTTGGTTGGAGTTTAAGATGAAAACAATTTATTTAGCCTATAAATTTAAGGATTCAGATCCTATTTTGTTAAAACAAAAGCTTGAAGAATTAAGTAAAATTATAGAAGAAACTTTAGGCTACAAAACTTTTATTTTCTTTAGAGATGCACAGAAGTGGGGCAAGATTAAAATGAATATTAAAAAAGTTGTAGAAAAAGCATATAAGGCGATAGAAAAATGTGACGCCATTCTTGTTGAGGCTTCTGAAAAAGCAAATGGAGTTTATTTTGAAGTTGGTTATGCTAAAGCATTAAAAAAGAAGATTATAGTTATACATCAGGAAGGCACAGAGGCTAACTTTCTAGAATCTTGTGCTGATAAAATTATTGTTTATAAGAATTTTGAGGATCTTAAAAATAGATTAAAAAAGATTAAGTAATCTTATTGTTTTGGCTTTGCCCATAAACCACAAAAGTAAGGAAAAGTAGCTAAATTCTGCTAGAGGAGTCTATTTCTTAGTTTCTTTAAGGCTTTTCTTCCTTTTTCAGTTATCTCATAATCCCATCAGGTTAGATAAAATCTAAAAAGAGATTTCACCTTATTTTAATATAAAATGGAAGCTGAAAAACAAACTAAAAAGAGGTCAAGTATTTGGATATATGTTTTTATTCTTGTTGTAGTGTTTATAACCTATCAAATATTTTTTGCAAATTCTGATGACACAAACAATAATTCTACTCAAGAAGTTGTTGATGGAATGAAAAGCCATATAGTCTATGTTACCTATGAATTTTCTGGAAAAAATTCAGATGGAAGCTACTTTGAAAAGAGCGTTAGTGGTTCAGGGGTTATATTCTATGTCAATACTTCAATTATGCAAGTCTTCACTAATCGCCATGTTATTGATTGTGGTTATACTAGTAATTGTTATCAAAGGTTTAATGAGACTGTGAAAATTAGAACTCAAGACAGTAAAATTTATGAGGTTTCTAAAGTAATGCTTGCACCACATGGTCTTGATATTGCAGTTTTAGAGATAAAAACAAGTAATGCTATGCAATACCCTTCAATCCTTGTTAGGAAGAGTGAAATTCAACAAGGAGAAGAAGTCACTGCAATAGGTTATCCTGCATTACCTGGAATAAATAATGTTTTAGAGTTTACAATATCTAAAGGAACAATAACAAACTTTAGAGATTTTATGACTAGTGATGGATTTTCATTTAAAGGAATTGACTCAGATGCCTACACAAATCACGGAAGTAGTGGTGGAGGATTGTTTGATACAGAAGGTAATTTAGTTGGAATTAATACTTGGATACAAGGGCAAGCAGAGAAAAGTATCGCAATTAATATTAATGTTATTGATGATTTTTCTAATTATTATGTCTGTGAAAAAGGGAGTTATCCTGTAGGAAATAATAATTGTCTTAAATACTGTGCAAGAGATGAAGTTTTAGGTTCTGATAATGCCTGTTATAAACCATGTAAAGACTTTTATTGTCAATCTCGTGAGTTTGATGTTAGTGATCCAAGATGTAAAGATGGTTTAATCCCTGGAGAAGATGGATACTGCCACCAACCTTGTGAAACTGCTTCTACATATTGTGTAGGTAATGGATATTGTTATAAAAATAGATGTGTTCAATGCCCACAAGTTAATACATATCTATTTGAAGATGGAAATTGCAGAGTTATTGAATAAGAACATATAGACAAATTAATGTCCGATAACTATCCCAGTGCCAAATACTCTATATTTGGGGGTGCCAATTTGGCAATTTTGCGAGATTTTGCCGTCGAGCATACGGAATTTACATACGGAATTGCCAGTGCCAAAATTAGCTACTTTTCAGAACCTTTGAAAATTTTGTTAAGTTTCAACTTGATGTTCCTCTTGCTGTAAGTTTCTCCAAATTTCTTGTAGTGTCTGCGTAAGTTTCTGTCAGTTACGAAAAAAAACCAGTTGTTACCATATCTTTTCTTTAATAATTCAACTTTATTCTGTAACTTCTTCTTGTCTCTTTTAATAATTACCCCAGTCTCAACTTCAATTGCATATTCCTTTCCATTTGCACTAAAAACAATATCCGGTTTTACAGTCCTATATATTTGAATGTTTTTTGTAAATTTTTTCAGATAATCAACAATTTCTTTGATGCAAATTATATGTTTGGGCGACTCATTTTTATCTTCAGACACAAGATATGTCTCAATTTTTCCTAAAATGCTTTTTTCTTTAACTTCCTTAAACCCACTTGTTAGAAGAAATCTTAATTCTGCTTCTCTTAGTTCTTTTTTAAGATAAGCTTTCTGTCCAGATCTTATTTTGTTTGGAGTTTTGCTAATTTTTACTGGAATTTCTTTTCTCTGAACTAACAACTCATCAGCATTTGTAGTAATAATCTCATGTTCTTTCTTGGATGCAATAACATTTATTTCAGAATGATCATTCTCCATAAGCAATAATCCTTCTCCTGGTCTTGCGGTTAATAGCAAAACTTTCTCTGCCTCACTTAAATGAAATACATTTTGCACACTTTTGATCATAGCTGGTTTCTGTCTTAAAAGAAGGGTATAGGAAGTGTTTGCCAATACAGATCTACCCGCTTGCGAATCCAGCATATTCTCAACTTCCTGATTAATTAAAAACAAGCCGAGATTAAACTTTCTGCAAGTCTTTACAATCTCAAGAATGTAAGAAGCGTCTTCTGTTCTAGATAACAGACTCCAAGCCTCATCAATAACTAGCAATTTTCTTTCTAAAGAACGCCTCATCTTAGTATAAATATAATCTAAAACCAGGAACATAATAGCGGGCTTGACCTGCTTAGGCAGATTTCCTATATCAAAGCATACAAAGTTATTATCAAAATCTAGATTTGTCTGCTTATTAAGAAAAGAAAACACGCCAGTAACATATAAGTTAAGCCTGTTAATTAGACTACGAATTGAGCTTTTTTCATAGCTTGTGGCACCCTTTTCCATGCCAATTAGTATATTCACTAGGTCTCCTAGGACTGGAGGCGTTTCTTCCCATGTACTAGTATCTTTATTTATGCCTTGATTATCGTAGGCTTTAGTTATAGCTATATCCAAGAAAGATTTTTGAGGATCTGACAGATCTCCTAACAGAACAGGCATTAAATCCATTAAAGCAAGCCTTTTCTCATTGTATTCATGCCCCATTAAATCTAGTGGATTAATTATAGTTTCGGAATCTGGACTTAGATCAATTCTCTGCCCTCCAAATTTATCCACAAGCTTCGCATACTCTCCCTGAGGATCTATAACTAAAACCTTTACACCGCTTAATAGATACCTTGAAATTAACAATTTAGCCATATAACTCTTTCCTGAGCCAGAAGTAGCCAGGCAAATACCATTGGCATTTGAAAGCTTGAAAATATCCCTAATTATGGGAATTCCATTTTTGTTTGAGCCAAGCCAAACCCCTGTTTCATCAAACTTAAAGAAAGAGGATGTAAAAGGAAAGAATGCAGATAAGGCAGAAGTTGTAATATTCCTTTTTATTTTAAGCTCATCTTTTGCAAAAGGCATGCAAGATTTAAATCCCTGAACCATCCTAAAATTAGCCTGCCTGGGTATAATCAAAAGTGAATTCAACTCTGATTCTATTTTTCTGGTTAAAGTATTAAGGTCATCTAAAGTCTTTGCCTTGCAATCAATATATAAGCTTACATTAAACAATCTTTCAGTCCCTTTCTGCAATTCTTCAAGAATCCTACGGGTATCTGAATATTTTATCTCCAAACTGGGATTTAATTGATTCTTTATTTGTGCTGCATAGAGATCTGCTCTTTGCTTTTGAAGTTCTTTATTTAACATTATTAAAGTATTTTCAATAGAACATGGCTCTATATGCAAAGATAAGTCAAAATTGCCAGAACAGCTTACAAGTTTATCTAAAAATCCCGATTCCACCATTCTAGGATAACCATAAGCATAAATTATTCTATGAAATTCCCATTCTTTATCTTGAGGAGTTTTATCAATCTCCTTTATTTTTTTCTTTTTCTCTGATTCTATTTTAACTTCTTTCTCAATTTTTTTTAATTCCTTCTTAACTCTTATTTTAACCTCTTCTTCTGTTTCAACTTTATTAATGATCTTAAGAGAATCAAAATTATTCTTTATTGCTTCTGGAAGAAGGGTTTTGTGGTTAAAAGGATTTGAAATTAATGAACTTAATTGTGAACCATTAAGTATTTCTGACCTCAAATTTAAACTGCTTAATCTTTCCTTGCATATTTTGGTCTGAATTTCTATGTTTGTAGTTTCAGGGATTACAATGTAAAAGCTTTTGTTTAAAATGCTGTTGTCCCAGACAGTCTTTTTTAAGAATGCTACATATTCTTCATAAATTTCCTTAAAAACCTTACCTTCTATTTCCTTTTTCTCAGAAGCTTTAAGGTATTCATTTAAATCTAAAACTCCCGTGATCATTATTATTTGAATTGGAAAGTCTAAAGAATTAAGAAATTTCTGAAAAGCATAAATAATAGCTTTTCTTTCTTCATCTGGCTTTATCGAATAGTTTATTGATTCTACTTTTAAGACTGCAATTTTTCTTGCCTCTTCCTTTTTTGAAAATTTAGGAATTTTCATTTTATAATCCAGATTTGCTTAATCTCTGCTCCGAAAAGCTTCTTTAATTGATTTTTATCTTTTATCTCTCTGAATTTCCACCACCAGTACCAATTTTTAATTTTAGAAAATAAGTCAAAAAACATGAACCCTGCTGCCAAAGATACTGGGATAAATATTAAAAATACTTTAATGGGCAAGGGGATATTCATCCTAAAGAAAATTATTGCAAGTGGCAGAAAAATCATGGTATACATCAACTGCCCAAAAGTCAAGCCAAAAACAATTTTTTCCTTATACTCAAGCTGTTGAGGAATTTCGTACATTTCAGGCTCCTGCAACAGCCCCAGCAACTGAAACAACTTTCATAACAGGGGTTGCTACGTTAAGGGCAGATTTAACAATCACAAACAAGCCAATGGCTATCGTAGCCATATTCACCAGTGTAAATGCCCCGATCATAACTAAAATTTTAAAGTTCTGGAATGCGGGAACATCAAGGAGCATTGAAGATGCAAGAAATATAATCGCATAGAAAAAAGTTATTGCAATAGCGACTATCAGGAAATTGATGATTAACCTTCCATAGTGGTTTAATGGTCCAATGAAATAAAAAAATATGCCTACTGCAAACAAAACAACCCCCAAGCTTACAATAATATACCTTAAAGTCAGCAGGATTAAAGTAATTAAAATGCTTGCCAGATAAGGAATAATCAGGCTTAATTCTAATCCAACATTTGTGGTATTGTCAATTGTTAAAAGGAAGAAGTTTTGCTGGATCATGTTTAGGACAACTGTAGAAACAGAAGCAACTATTTGGTTGATCAAAGAATAAAGGTAAAAGCTTGCCTGAACCAAAACAACCATAATAAGTATATTTGCAAGTTCTGATTTTGCTTTTTCTCTTTTTTCTACAGAATGCCCTGAGATTATAAACTTAAATCCAACATACATCAGGAGAATTCCATAGAATAATGAGAGGATATAAACAATAATACTCCAAATACTTGAGAAAATATCAATGTTTACTGGTTGGGTTAATAAGCTGTGAACAGCGTCTAATAATGGCTGAATTGGGGCGTTTAAGATGCTTAAAAGAAAATTAAAAAATGATTCAGCTATGCACCCGGCTAAATTAGTAATACTGCAGTCAGCACTTACGAAGGGAATTACAAGGAGGGGAAGCAACAAAGAAAAATATTTCTTCATATTGCCCCCAAAATTCTAAAAGCATAATTTTTAGTTCCCTTATAGCAAATATATCCTACAAAAAACAAAGAACACAATTGATACAGAGTATCAAAATCCTCTCTTTTGTTAACATTAATTAAAGCATCCTGCTCTTTATCGCCTATTTTCGCAGAAATTTTATTTTCATAGAGAACTGCCTTAAACTCTGTATAATTTTTTGCGATTATAGTTTCATTGGCATAAGTTAAGTTTACAGAAAGGTTATTGGGATAGATATAAACTTTAATGGGGTCATTATCAAAATAATTAGTTTTATCAGTTGTTATTGAATAATTAATTTCATTAAAGCTCAAATCGCAGGGAAATGCCTTGGAGCTAAAAAAATCATTTAATTGAATCTTGCAGTTTGAAGTATCTGCGACAGTAAAGTAAAAGCTGTTATTCTGCTTATCAACATGAATATTATTGAAATTTGTAATTTCTGCTGGTTCGGCTTTTATTGTTAGAATATAATATGGCAAAGAATAATTTAATGAGTAAATATATTTATCATACTCATACTTTGAATTATTGAAACTTAAAACAAGACTGGTATAATTATCAGCTTCCAGAACCCCTTTTGTTATTCCATAATACTTATCAGTTATTTTGAATAAGCTTGCAGGATTATTTTGATAGAGTTTTGCATTTAATTCATCACTTATTGTTAAGCTGTCTGTTTTATACTCTGTTTTTGAGAACTCGCATATATTGGAATATCTTATGCATTTTCCATTAGAATCATATCTGCTGCAATATCTTCTGTTTTTATAATGGTCTATCCTGTATCTTAAATTTATAATTAATTCTGATTTAAAATTAAGATTTTCCTGATTTATGTTATTAAATGCAGTTAGCTTATCATGGCCTATAAGATTATTATTTATGTAAACATTAAGTTGCTCTGTTTTACTTGACAAAAAATAATAAGTTTTGCAATCCCCTGAAGCTGTTCCAGATAGAAGCTGATAGTCATAGTTATAAGCTGTCAGCAATTTCTCGGCATTTGAGGAATAAAGAGTATTATTCTCTATAATTGAGGGCATTAAGCTGATAATCTTAACCCAGGCATTATTTATAGTTCCTGAAGAATAAGTTTTTCCGTCAGGGCTATTTGGAATATTAAGATTAGTATTCCATTGATAAACAAAATCAAAATCAGGAGTTGTTTTGTTTGGATTAAAGATATCTGCAATTAACAAATCCTTGTCTGCCTGGCTTAGATTAGTGTTCTGAATATAATTACAAACAGCCAAATCTCCACCGCTCAAACTATTGCAATCAAAGGCAATAGCTGAGGGTAGGAGCATGGCTAAAGCTATGAATAAAGCAAGTTTATTTTTCATTTCTAACCTCCCATTACCAGCTTTACGATAAGCGGTGCTGCCCAGATTACTGCCAAGCCGATTATTACATACATTATCATATTCTTGGCTTGTTCCCTTTTTCCAGGATCAGATCCACTTATAATGTAGGTTATACCTGCAAATAACAAGACTAAACCGGCAATTATTGTCACGGCGTACTTTACTAAATCGTAGACTGCCTGTATTGGCTGCAAAATTTGGTCATATGTTGCTGTGTCTGCAGCAGTCACTAAAACAAGCTGTAATACAATCATGGTCAAAAATAATGCAATTGGCAACACTATCGCTTTCGCTTTTTTGCGTTTCTTTTGTGGCATTTTATTTGTTCCTCCAGACATTTAGTTTTAGGATATTTTGTTTTGAGAAATCTAAAACAGGAATCACAAAGATCCTCTTCATATTCTTCAAGTTTTTTTCCGCAAAACAAACAATCCATGATTTGCCAACCGATAAGAAGTTTTTATATGGCCGAGTGAAAAAAAAGGTACCTTTTTGGGTACCAAAAAGTTCACTCGGACATCTTTAAACTAAAAAAGTCCTGGTTCTATATGAATTGGAAAATTAAATCAAACAAAAAATACAAGATTATTTATGCAGATCCTCCATGGAAATATGGAACTAATGCAAGCAAGCATTATCCCACGATACCCATAGAAGAGATTCATAAATTTCCTATTGACAATTTTGCAGATGATAATTGTGCATTATTTCTTTGGGTTACATATCCTATTTTACCTCAAGCAATTGAAACTGTAAAAAAATGGGGATTTAGATATGTTACAGTTGCATTTACATGGATTAAAACAAACAAGAATGATGGGAAACCTTTTTTTGGTCTAGGCAACTGGACAAGAGCTAATGCTGAAATCTGCGTTTTGGGGTTTAGAGGTAAATTACAGAGAAGATCGAAAAAAGTCCACCAAGTTATTCTTTCGCCATTAAGGGAACATTCAAGAAAGCCAGATGAAATTCGCGATAAAATTGTTGAATTACTAGGGAATTTACCTAGAGTAGAGTTGTTTGCCAGACAAACCATGCCTGGATGGGATTGTTGGGGCAATGAAACTAATAAATTTAATGGGAGAAATAATGATAGACGAAAATAAAACTTCTGAATTTGGATATGATAAGGTAGACCCTGAACTAATCCTCATAAAACTAAAAGAAGTTCTTGAATTTATAAAGAAGTTGAAGAAGGAAGGGAAGATATGAAAAAAAATTACTTATGTTGTATACGTATTGAAACTGAACAGCTTGTAATACTCAAAAAACAGGCAGAAGAGCTTGGAATCTCCTTATCTGAGTTATGCAGACAGAAACTTAAAGGATGCCCTCAGTTAACTAAAATTGAGATGATGTTGGAGGATATAAATAAGAGATTAAAATAATTACCTGCCAATTCAGCTCCTTATACTGGGATGATTTTCTTCTTGATTTCCTAAGTCTATTGTTTGTAACTACTATTTAGTTAGTATTACCAAAAGATTTAAAAACCTCAAATTCTCTAAAAATGTATGGCAAGAAATGCTGTATTAATTCCAAGGGAAACAAATTATCCAGTAGCACGTGTTTTATCAGAAGATGTTCTTTCACAATATAATGAAGCTCTTAAAGGATTTGTTAGTGATACTCCATCTTTATACAGAGATAGAGTAAAAAAATCACTGGATGTTTTTTCTAAGAAAAATGGAGAATTGGTAGGAAGCAATTCTTTTGCTCCAATATTATTAAGGGGAGTTCTGTCAAAAGATTCAAGATTAGCAACAATGGCTGATATTGGATTAGCTCTTGAAAGAGGATTAGACCTAAAAGGAAATTATGAAGATGTTGGAGTAGTTTTAAGAAGTGGTAAAGACTCTTATGAAAATAATGCTTTTCTTGCTCAAGAATTAGAAAAACAGCTTAAGGGAAAAGGAATTAATTTAGATAATCCTAAAGCAATTTATTTTGATGCATTAAACTTAAGAAGAGATGGAAATTCTGTTTATGGCTTAGCTTTTGATCTTAGTGACAGAGCAGAGCTTGGAAAAACCATTATAGATGCTCCAGAACTTGATCATAAAAACGAGGGAAGTAGATTCTCAAAATTTGATGAAAGAGGCATGCCTGTTTTTATTCTTCAAGGAGGAGATAAAACACTTTATACTAAAAGCGATGGTCTCTCGAGGTTGAACCTGTACGGGGGTCTGTACTTGAACTCCATCTGGATTGATCTTCAGGGCTCGAACAGTTATGGTCGGGTAGTCGTGGTTAGTGGCGGAGCCACTCGCACTGAAAAATAAATAATTAACAATAAAATGGCATTACCAAAATTTCAAGGAAAATCTTTGATTGCAGTTCCAGAATTTGTTCCTAGCATAGGCTTTCTTGAAGGAGATTTTGGAAAAGAAGTAGCTAAAGAAGTTGATTCAAAATACAAAGGGTTTAATGCTGTTGAAAAAATTGGAAAATATGATTCTGGAGTTGTAAAAGGCTCAAATCCTCTTTATGTTGTAGCTGTAAATGAAGTGATAAGACCAGAAGGGCTTAGAACAGCTACTCAGGCTGATTTGGAAAAAGCCCTCAAAATAGGAGTATTGTCCTTAAGGGGACAGTATGAAGATACAGCACTAGTTTTAAGGACAGAAGGAGATCCAAATTCATATTTAGCAAAGCATTTAATGAAGCAAGTTAAGGCTAGAGGTTCTAATAACATGCCTGTTATGATCCCTTTAGTAGGATTAGATCTTGAAAGAGATTCAAGTTCACCTTGTGGTTTAGCATTCAAGTTAAGAGATGATGCTGAAATATTTTATGATCCAATTCTTAATAAAAGTGGAGGAAATTTTTCATCTTTAGATATTGATGAGAAAACAGGGCTTCCTAAGAAATTAAGTGAAGGAGATAGATATTTTTATACAAGAGATGACAAAGCTGGTCTCTCGAGGTTGAACCTGAGCAGGGATCTGTTCATGTACTCCAGCTGGAGTGGTCTTCAGGACTCGGGCAGTTATGGTCGGGTAGTCGTTATGAGCGCCAAAGGCGCTTCGCAAAACTTTTCTAGTTATGTCTCAAAACTTGAAGCAGAGAAAAAAAGACAAGAAACAGAAATTGAGGAAAAATTTAGCAAGGCTATGAAATTTTTGAAAGGTTAATTTTCATCGATAATTATAAAAACCCATTTTTCTTACCAAAATTCCTAGCTATGATCTAAATCATGGTTAGGCTACAAGCCAATTAATAGTGCCTTACGGCTATAAAATTCAACCCCGACAATTAGTAGTCTTTATGGTGAAAATTGAAGGGGTGGTGATTTACTTTTAATTAATTGGCTACTTTTTTGCTGTCTCTCGAGGTTGAACCTGAACAGGAATCTGAACATGAACTCCAACTGGAATGATCTTCAGAACTCGAACAGTAATGGTCGAATAGCCTAATCTGATCTGGCTAGGTTTATTTTAGAAGCCATGTGTATTTTTTGAAGTACCTTTTTTCTTACTTTGTAAGCATTAGCCCATTTTACATAAGCATTCCATCCTTGAAAAATTTCCATAATTTTAGGTTTATTTATGTCTCCTTTTCTGTATTTCTTTACTTTATTAAACATGCTTTTTATGTTCCTTTTTCTTGGCAACATAAAATAATAAAAAATCCTAAACCCAACAAAGTCTACTCCATTAGAAAGGGAGGTTATTCTTGATTTTTGTTTGTGAAGTTCTATTTTTAGTTTTTCTTTTAGAAATTTGTCAATTTCTGATTTCCAAATTTCAAGTTGTTCTTTAGATTCATGCAAAATAACAAAATCATCAACATATCTTACGTAATATTTTGCTTTTAGCTTATGTTTGACAAATTGATCCAACTCATTAAGATAGACATTGGCAAAAAACTGGCTTGTGAGATTTCCTAGGGGCATGCCTTTTCCTTTAGGATTTGAAGGCACATTATTATCAAGGATTTTTTTAATTAGCCAAATAACCTGCTTATCGTTAATTTTCTTTCTAATTATATTCAAAAGAATTTCATGATCAACCTCTTGAAAATAATGTTTTATATCTGCCTCTAAGCAGTACCCCTTTACTTGGTTATTGCTAAATCTCCCAATGATCTTGCCATTTCTTGAAACTTTTCTTAAAAATTTGTAGAATCTCTTAATAGCAAATAAATTTCCCTTGCCTTTTCTGTTTGCACAAGAGTCATAAATAAAACCTTTATCAAAAATTGGCTCAATCATTCTTACTAATGCATGATGAATAACTCTATCTCTAATATCAGACTTGGAAATCTTTCTAGTTTTAGGATCTCTAAGGATAAATGTTTTAAGAGGTTTTGGGCTATATTCCATATTTTTCAATTCACAATGAAGTTCCTTTAAATTGTAACCTAATCTCTTTTCAAATTCTTTCAAATAGCTCATTTTTGTTTTGTCTTTTCTTGCTTTTCTCCAAGCAAGAACTAA
>Ga0180007_10006217_pt1 | contig 11738 bp, 11 predicted proteins | sample MM_PC_MetaG_FD_121122 | JGI IMG/M metagenome (GOLD analysis project Ga0180007, IMG submission 121122) | Groundwater microbial communities from the Aspo Hard Rock Laboratory (HRL) deep subsurface site, Sweden - MM_PC_MetaG | ecosystem: Environmental > Aquatic > Deep subsurface > Groundwater...
CCCTGGGCGTCTCGGCGGGCTTCCTGCTGTTCCCGTCGGCCCTCATCGCCGGCCTCTTCACGGTGGTGCTGCTGTTTTCGCTCTCGGGCGGCGCCTCGCGGGGACGGCTCGACCAGCTGCTGCTCGCGGGCGTGACGCTGTCGTTCTTCAGTTCGGCGGCGATCCTGTTCATCCAGTACACGTCGCCATACGTCGAGGCATTCAAGATGGTCCGGTGGCTCATGGGTGGCCTGGACTTCGTGCTGCCCCGCGACGTGTGGGTGTTCGCCGGGCCGTGGGCGCTGGCCGTCGTGCTGCTGAGCGGCCTGGGGACGCGCCTGAACCTGATGACCCTGGGCGGGGTCACCGCCGAGTCCAGCGGCGTTCGGGTGCAGCACCTCACCGTGCGCATCACGGTGGCGACCTCCCTGGCCGTGGCTGCGGCCGTGGCCACCGCGGGCCCCATCGCCTTCGTCGGCATCCTGGTGCCCCACGGGCTGCGCCTGCTGGGCCTGCGCGACTACCGCCTGCTGCTGCCGGCGTCGATCATCTGCGGCGGCGGCTTCCTGGTGCTGTGCGATCTGATCGCCCGCGTGGCGCTGGCACCGGTCCAGCTGCCCGTGGGTGTGATCACCGCGCTGCTGGGAGGGCCTTTCTTCCTGTTTCTGCTGTTCCGCCTGCGTCGCCGCACCCTGGTTTGATTGTGAAGAAAAACACGGAAAAGGCGTGCAGCGGCGGCATTTTCTTGATTGCAATTCTGGAAAAATCCATGGTAGAAGCTGAGCGGTACAACCCGATACCGGTTTCTTCGAAACCACACCCGAAAAGGAGCGTTTCATGACCGCAGCAAAACCCAGTTACGACGTCGGAACCCTCGATTTTCCCCTGAAGTACACGACCATCGGCGAGATGCTGGCCGAGACCGCCCGCAGGTTCCCCGATTCCGAGGCCCTGGTCTCCGTGGAGCAGAACCGCCGCTTCACCTACCGGGAATTCGACGCCATCACGTCCCGCCTGGCCAAGGGCCTGTACAAGCTCGGCATCCGCCGCGGCGACCGTGTCGGCCTGTGGTCCATCAACCGCTGGGAGTGGACCGCCACGCAGTTCGCCACCGCCAAGATCGGCGCGATCGTCGTGAACATCAACCCGGCGTACCGCACCCACGAACTGAAGTATTCCCTGGAGCAGTCCCAGACGCAGAGCATCGTGCTGCTCGACGCCTTCAAGTCCTCCAAATACAAGGAAATGCTGCTCGAGATCTGCCCGGAGCTGCCCAGCTCCGTCCCTGGCCAGCTCGATAGCGCGGCCCTGCCCCTGCTGAAGAACGTGATCCTCATCGGCGAGCCCAGCCCGGGCATGTTCGCCTTCGAGAACCTGCTCGAGCTCGGTTCGGACATGACCGACGCCCAGCTCAATGACCTGATGGGTCACCTCGATCCGGATGACGACATCAACATCCAGTACACCTCCGGAACGACCGGCTTCCCCAAGGGCGTCACCCTGACGCACTTCAACATCCTGAACAACGGTTACCACGTCGCGCGGATGATGAACTTCACCGAGAAGGATCGCCTCTGCATCCCCGTGCCGTTCTATCACTGCTTCGGCATGGTCATGTCCAACCTTGCATCGGTGTCCACCGGCGCGTGCATGGTCATCCCCGGCTCCGTGTTCGAGCCCGCCGCCGTGCTGCGCGCGGTCGCCGCCGAGAAGTGCACGGCCCTGCATGGCGTTCCCACGATGTTCATCGCCGAACTGAACCTGCCCAACCTCGGCGACTTCGACCTGAGCACGCTGCGCACCGGCATCATGGCCGGCGCCCCCTGCCCGATTGAGACGATGAAGGAGGTCATCTCCAAGATGAACCTCAGTGAGGTCGTGATCGCCTACGGGCAGACCGAGGCCTCCCCGGTCACCACCATGACCGCGATCTCCGACAGCATCGAGAAGCGCGTGGGCTCCGTGGGCCGCACCATGGCGCGCCAGGAACTCAAGATCATCGACCCGTCCACGGGCGAGACCATCGCGCGCGGCGGCCAGGGAGAGATCTGCTTCCGCGGCTACAACGTGATGAGCCGCTACTACAACAACGACAAGGCCACGAGCGAGACCATCGACGAAAGCCATTGGCTGCACTCGGGCGATCTCGGCGTGATGGACGACGAAGGCTACGTGAAGATCACCGGCCGCATCAAGGAGATGGTCATCCGTGGCGGCGAGAATCTGTATCCCCGCGAGCTCGAGGAGTTTTTGCGCACCAACCCCAAGATCATGGACGTGTACGTCATCGGCGTGCCGGACATCCGCTACGGCGAGGAACTGATGGCGTGGGTCCTGCCGCGGGAGAACCAGACCGTCACCGAGGAGGAGATGCGCGATTACTGCAAGGGCAAGATCGCCCACTTCAAGGTGCCCCGCTACTGGAAGTTCGTCAACGTGCAGACCGACTTCCCGATGACCGTCACCGGCAAGATCCAGAAGTTCAAGATGCGCGAACAGGCCATCATTGAGCTCAAGCTGCAGGACGCCGCCTCGGTCAAGACCGCCTGATCTCCTCCGCCTGACGTTGAAAAGCGATTGATTTTTAACCACCGAACACACAGAAGCGCCGGAAGGAACAAGTCGCAGGAGGCTGGCCGGATGTTCGAAGTCTCAACCCGTATTTCACCATGTTCTGTGGTTAAATAAAATATTGACCATTAATCCGCGCTCCCAGTCGGTGAATTCCTCCTGGAGTAGAATTTTACACTTTCAGTAAAAATTCACTTGCACCCTGAAAAGCGGTGACTATGCTACCGCTGCCCCCGGACACCTGGATGGTCCGGCGCGAAGGATCTGCATGTTGCGCATAGTGGTCATCGACGACGATTCCCTGGTTCTTTCCATGATGCGGCGCTCGCTGCGTCTGTTCGGCTTCGAGGTGGACTGCCACTCTTCGGCGGCCGCGTTCTTCTGGCATCTCGACAACGGCCGGATGCCCGACATGGTGTTCTCCGATGTCATGATGCCCCAGACCAACGGCCTGGAACTGTACCGGCGGCTCAAGGCCATGGCCGGCCCCGACATGCCCCCGTTCGTGTTCACGACCGGCTACGACCAGACCGGCGAGCTCGAGAACCTGCTGCAGGAGCATCCTGAGGTGCGCTACCTGAAGAAGCCCTTCCAGTTGTCCCAGCTGCGGCATTTGATCCACGAGCAGTTTGGCACCCAACTGCAGGCCGCCCCCCAGCACACCTTCAGTCAGAAGTCGCTGGTCCTCGAGTACGAGTAAAAAAATCTCCAAAAAACACGCAACCGCCGACGCGCGCCTCCGATAATGACCTGCAACGGGCGGCTGTGACCGACCCGCAAGGAGGCAACATGATGGAATGTGGATTTGGAAACCGGATGGAGACTTTGGGACGGCACGTGCAGGCGCGCGCCCGGGGCGAGCAGCCGCCGGCGCCGGAGTTGATGTGCCGGTTGTCGGTGGGTCAGCCGCAGGACTCGCAGGTGGAGCGGAGCCTGGACCGGGCCGGCTCGGTGCTGAACCTGCTGACGACGGAGAATTTTCTGGGAACGATGTTCGCACCCCTGAGCATGGCCGGCGGCGTGTGGAGTCTGGCCCGGGCCCAGAACGTGTCCGGGCGCGAGGCCCACTTCAAGGCCATGGCCATGGACGCGGCGTTCTACAGCGTCGCGATCCGGGACGGGAAGGTGCCGCCGGAGTCGGACTTTCCCACGCCCACCGAGGCCGCCGTGGGCCAGCGCATCCTGGGCACCAACGACCTGTCCGCGACGTTCCACAACGGGCGGGAGCGCGCGCTCTTCGAGAAGACCTTCCGCGACACGGTGGACGTGCTGATCCGCGCCGGGAAGACCCCCGACGGCCGGGCCCAGCTCCAGGAGCTGGTCAAGGCCTACCGCGCCTGGGGCCGCGCCCATCCCACCAGCGCCACGGCCGGGTTCTTCCTGCAGGGCCGGTGAACCGGGCACCGACTGCTGCTGAACGGATCACAGTTCGAACGTGCCCATGATGCCGAAGTAGCCGAGGGTGATGGTGGCCGTCGAGTATCCTGACTTCACCTCGCCTGTGTCGAGGTCGCCGCCGAGCACCGTGAGGCGGACGCCGGTGTCCAGCGCCAGCCGGCTGTGGAGGGGAATCAGGATGCCTCCGGAGATCTGGATCCCCGCCTGCCACACCTGAATCCCGCCGTCGAAGCGGTTGTACAGGAGCTCTGCGCCGATGTAGCCATGCAGCTCCCCCATGCTGCCGAGCGCCCGGACACCCGCGGCGAAGGCCAGCGTCGTCTCGGACGCCTCGTTGTCGTCGACCACCGACCACAGCAGGGAGGCCGTCAGGGCCACGCTGCGGGACACAAACGCGCCGACGACGGGATTGAACTCGACGGTCGTCAGGGAAGCCCCGCCCACGGCGTCGGTCGCGCGTGAGGACATCGAACTGATCCCGATGGAGCCACCAATGAACAACGTTCCCGGGGTCAGGCGCAGGCGTTCCATGGCGTGGGCGTTGCCTGCGGTCGCTCCCGTCAGAAACAGGGTCGCAAAAAAAACAAAAAGGGATGGGGATTTCATCATGGTCGCGCTCCCGGTGTCCGTTGGGATAGCACAATTTATAAAGGTCGCAAGGAGTATCCATATTTTTTACCGAATCATACTTGCATCAACCACTTCGCGTGGTACACCCACCTCGGGAGACCTGTGCGTACCCAATGAAAAAGTCATTGTTAATAATTGTATATTGTCTTTTTTCATCCTGCTCCGTGGAGGCTCCGGTGGGCGAACACACCGTTCATCCATTGGGCTATGGGTTCCAGGTGACCGGCAGCACCTGCACGCTGGGGAATCCGGACGTGTTTCCCGGCCTGCCCGGCACCTGCTCCTTCTGGGAAAAGTACGAACCCGAGCCCCATGGCGCCAACAACTGGAACGACACGGGAAACGTCGGCAACCTCAACAACCTCAACAACACGAACAATGTGAACAACACGAACAACGGCACCATGGATCCCGTGCTGGCCATGGCCGAGGCCGACCTGGTCCGGATCGAAGGGGATTTGCTGTACGCGCTCAGTTCGCACCGGGGCCTGCTCATCGTGGACCTCTCGGACCCGGGGAACCTGCGGATCCTGGGCGAGCACTCCCTTGGTGGAACCCCGTTTGAGATGCATCTGATCGACGGCGTCGCGCTGGTGCAGTATGCGCAGTTCTGGAAGTACTTCCTTCGGGAGGACACCGGCGAGGGCAGCTTCCAGATCTGGAGCCGGCTGGTGGCGCTCGACGTCGCCGACCCTGCCGCGATCCGCGAACTCGGGGAGTTCATCGTGCCCGGCGAGATCGGCGACTCCCGCCTGATAGGCGATATCCTCTACATCGTCAGCGGCCAGACCGGAGGCTGCGAAGGCTGCCCGGTGGGCAACGGGATCAGCGTGCTCTCCCTCAACGTCGCGGATCCGACCGCGCCCTTCGAGGTCGACCGCGTCGAACTGCCGTACCCCTCGGCCGACGCGACCCGGAAACGCTCAGTCCTCTTCACCACGTCCAGGATCTACGTCGCCGGCCTGCCCACCGGCACGACACGATCCGAGATCCAGGTGATCGACATCTCGAACCCGGAGGGCACGATGAGGCTCGGCGACCGTGTGGAGATCGACGGGCACATCTCCAACCGCTGGCAGATGGACGAGAGCGGCGGCGTCCTGCGCGTGGTCGGGCAGAGCCCGGAGTGGTTGTACGAACCCGTGCTGACGACCTTCGAGATCCGCAGCTCCGACGAACTGTTTTGGCTGGATTCCCTGACCCTGGACATGCAGGATCACGAGGCCCTTCGCTCGGTGCGCTTTGACCGGGACAGGGCGTACATCGTCACGTTCCAGCCCGTGCTCTTCCGGGATCCGCTGTTCATCGTGGACTGCTCGGATCCTTCGAATCTGGTCCAGAAGGGAGATTACGAGCTGCCGGGATGGATTTACGCCATCGAGCCCCGCGGGGACCGGCTGATCACCTTCGGTTTCGACAACGACGAGGGTGGTGCGCTCTTTGTTTCCCTGTTCGACGTGCAGGATCCCTGGTACCCGGAGGAGCTGGTGCGCCGCCGGTTCGGCGAGGCGACGATCATGTCGGCGGACCAGAGCCGTATCCAGAAGGCCCTGCAGGTGCTCGACGATCGGGGACTGATCCTCGTTCCCTACGGCACCACGAGGTCAGGGATCGAGCAGGGAGCCGTGCACCTGTTCGAGTTCACTGCCGACTCCCTCACCGAGCTCGCCTCGGTGACGCTCGCCGGCATCGCCCGCCGTGCGCTGATGCAGGAGGATCACCTTATCGTGGTGGGCTCCGAGCAGATCGCCGCCTTCGACCTGGCCGATCCCGCGGCGCCGCTTCCCGTCGACCGTCTCGACCTGGTTCACTCCGTCACCGCCGTCGAGCCCGTCGGCGACGACCTCCTCGCGGTCCTGACCGAGAACCCATGGACCGGGGAGGCTTTCCTGGAGACCTACCGCATCACCGACACCCACTTCCAGACGCCGCTGGGCGCGGTGAAACTGACGGCGGCAGGTGTCCAACTGCCTGCCAGTTACCAATTATATTGGAACCGATATTTCGATGCGCCATTTCTCTTCTCCCATGATCGGGTGCTGCACCTGCTGTACCGCATGACCAACCCGGCTCCGTCTGGCTCTTCCACCCAACTGGCCAGCTTCGATCTCACGGATCCGACCGCCCCCGTCCTGCGGGGGGTCTTCGATCTGCCAGGACGGGTGGAGCCCACCTCGGCGCGCCGGCAGTTCCACATCTCCATCGAGGCCGGACAGAACGCGGTGCACCTCGCGGGCTTCCTGGCCTACTTCTCTCCCACCGGGAACAACGAGGCTTCGAGCCTGGTGCTCGTCGACGTGCGCGATCCCGCCACGCCAACGACCCGGCAGTGGATGATTCCCGGCTATGAAGGTTCCTGGACCAACCGGGGAACGCTGATCATCTCCGGGGACCACATCTACTCGAGTTATTTCACGGAGTCCGTCGATCGCAACTGGATGGACTCGAAGACCCGGGAATGGATCGACTACCACCTGATCGATCTGGACCTGACGGATCCGGACCACGTGATTTTCGACGCCGGCAGGCGGATTCCGGGTTCGCTGGTGGGCGTGATGCCGCCGGGCTCGGCGCTGGTTACCGTTGATACCCGGCGTGTGCCGCGCCTCCGGACCACACCCGACGAGTGCGCGTCCCGCAACACCTACCCGGTCCTCGACGAGAACACCGACACCTGCTGGTGGATCCGGCATTTTCTGAAGATCAGTTCCTTCGCCGATCCGATGAACAAGTTGATCCGGGAGATTCCGCTCGGGAATTCCTGGATCCGCGACGTGCAGATGACGCCGACGAGGCTGTTCTACACGACCTTCGACGAACCGCTCTACCGGGGGTTTCCCGTGACGGCGCCGCAGGGATGGTTTGACCGCAGGCCGACGCTGCATGCCATTTCTCTGCAGGATAACCCGACGTGGGAGCCCACAGCCGAGGTCGAGCTGCCGCACCCGTATTCGCTTCTGGTCGGGGCTCACGGCGACCATGCCTTCGTCGTGGCCGACGCCCCACCCCTGTTGATCCACCTGCGCAACACGCAGCCGGGCGTCTTTGAACCGGTGTCCGAGATGATGCTGGGGGGCCACCTGTTCGACTTCGACCCCACCGGGGACCGCGTGGTCTTCGCGTTCGGGACGCAGGGCCTGCGGAGCATGCCGCTGACACCATAAGGCCGACATCAGCTCCTGAACAACCTCCCCGGGGTCGCCTGAAAACGAATATTCCAGACAAAAAAATGTGAGAAAGTAAATACACGGGGGAAAAAAGTCCTTGTGCAACGAGGCGAATTTTGACATTTCGCACTTGCGCGAAATATGGAACCTGCTACAACCGTTTGGTGTGGAGGGCTGTGATGGACGACAAACTACTGGATGAGTTGAGCCTGCGGGCCGAGATCTTCAAGGCCATGGGGCATCCGTCGCGATTGCTGATCCTGGACACGCTGGCGGTGGGCCCGCGGCCGGTCACGGATCTGGCCAACCTCGTGGGCGACAACATGAGCACCGTCAGCCGACATTTGAGTGTGTTGCGCACGGCGGGCCTCATCGACAGCCGCCGCAGCGCCAACCAGATTTTTTATTACCTGAAAGTGCCGTGCCTTCCCCGGTTCAGCGCCTGCATTCAGGCCGAGGTGAAGAACCGCCGGAAGTCACGCAGGGAAGACGGCTCCGAACCGAAATGCACGCAGGACTGCGGATTGGGAGGTCTATCATGTCAAGAACCCTGAACGTCCTGGGCACCGGGTGCCCCAAATGCAAGAAGCTCGAGGCCAACGTCCGCGAGGCGGTGGCAAAACTGGGCCTGTCCGATGAGGTGAAGAAGGTCTCCGACATCGACGACATCATCGGCTTCGGGGTCATGATGACCCCGGCGCTGGCCTTTGACCGCGAGGTGAAGGTCAGCGGACGCGTGCCCTCGGTCGACGAGCTCGTCAAGATGCTGCAGGCTTGAAAGGGTGTCGGCCTCGGTCGTTCACTGAAAAGGTAAAATATTTATGAATGATAAAAAACGTATTATCGCCGTCATTGCCCTGTTCACCTTCATGGCCGCGGGCATCGTGGCCTCCGTGATGCGCGAGAAGGACTCCGCCGTCTCCGGGCGGCCCGAGCCCATTCCCCCCGCGGCCGACGGCAAAGGTCCGGTGGTCGTCTATTACTTTCATGGATTCCAGCGCTGCCAGGGGTGCATCCGCACGGAGAAGATGCTGAAGGAGGTGACCTCGGAGGCCTTCCCTGCGGAGATCAAGGCCGGCCAGGTCGCGTTCCGCGCGGTCAACGTCGAGGACCTGGCCAACGTGGAGCTCGTCGAGCGCTTCTCGGTCACGGCGCGGCATCCGGTCATCGCCGACGAGGCCGAAGGTCCGGGCGGCCCCTGGCAGGAGATCAAGGACGTCCCCGGCGACAAGGCCCGGCTGCGCCAGGTGGTCGAGTCCATCGTCCGTCCCATGCTCGCAAAACGCCAGGCGCCGAAATGACCGATCTGGCCCTGCTGGGCTCGGCCGTCTGGCTGGGCATCCTCACGTCGATCTCGCCGTGCCCCCTGGCGACCAACCTCGCGGCCGTCACCTTCATCGGCAAACACGTCACCAGCCCGCGCCGGGTCTTCCTGTCGGGGCTGGCCTACACCCTGGGCCGCGCCGTCTTCTACACGGCGCTGGCGCTGCTGTTGATCCACGGCCTGCTGTCGGCGCCGCTGACGTCGCTGTACCTGCAGAAGTACATGATCATGGCGCTGGGACCGATCCTGCTGCTCACGGGGATGTTCCTGGTGGAGTTGATCGCGCTGCCCGGAACGGGTGGCGGTGCGGGCTGGACCGCGAAGGCGGCGTCCCGCCTCGGCACGGGAATTCCGGCCTCCTTCGGGCTGGGGTTTCTCTTCGCCTCCGCGCTGTGCCCGGTCTCGGGCGCGATCTTCTTCGGCTCCCTGATCCCGCTGTCGCTGCAGTCCGCGACGCCGGTGTTTCCTCCCATCGCCTACGGTGTCGGCACGGGGCTTCCGGTGCTCGGGCTGGCCCTGGCCGTGGCGCTGGGCGTCTCCTCCTGGTCGAAGCTCTTCGGCCGCATCACCTCGGCAGAGCGCTATCTCAGGCTCGGCACCGGGCTGGTGTTCATGGGCCTCGGCGTCTACTTCACGCTGAAGTACCTGTTTCGGTTGTGGTAGGTCCAACGCCCCTGCCGTTTATGTTCACTGCGCGAACTTGACATGATGGGCGATCCGGCATAGTTTTTCCCCATCCCTTCCAGGAGACGATCCCATGACGCCACGCCAACGGAAATACCATCACTGGGTGATGATCCTCACCGGGCTCTACCTGCTCTCGCTGGCGATCCTCTGGCTGCAGTTCCTTCCCATGTACGGGTTCCCCAGGCTTTACGTCACCATCTATTCGGCGCTGTCGGTCATCGTCCTCGGCCTCGCCGTGACCATGGCCGTCCACCAGATCGCCGGCCGGCTCGTCCGTCGGAACATGGTCGTCCAGATCGTGCTGCTGATGCTCAGCGTGTACGGGATTCCCCTGGGAATCTGGGGAATCAGGCTGATGAAGGCACCGCCGGCATAGCACAACCACTTCTTCTGTGACGACGATCCAGAAAAAACACTAATAATGTTAATAATTACAACAACATCAATTCCGGGGGATTACCTGTTCCAACTTGACGTCACTGATGCCGGCGGCGTTCCCGTCTGTCCCCCATCACAGGTCAGCGTGCAGGTGCGCTCCTCGGCGCGGCTGGTCGTGGAACTGGTCTGGACCACGCCCTCAGACGAGGACGAAACGGATGAATTTTTGGGTGCCGGGACAGATGTCGATCTCCACCTGATCCGGGCCGGGGGAACCTGGGACGACACGAGCGGCGGCAGCGATTGTTCCTTCCGTGCACCCCATCCGGATTGGGGGAGCCCAACGGAAACGGATGATAATCCCAGTCTGGATCGGGATGACTCGGATGGGGGAGGCCCGGAGACCATCACGGTCCTGTCTCCGGCGATTACGTTCGGACCCGGAATGGAGTATTACGACAGCCCATATCAGGTGGGCGTGTATTTCTTTGACGATTGGACTTTCGGTGAGGTCTACGCGAGCCTGCGCGTCTATCTGGAGGGAGATCCCGATCCCGTTGCCGTCTGGCCCTCGGTCCTAGACGACGGGGGCAGTCATCCCGATGGCCGTCTCTTCCGGGAGGCGCCGGCTCCTGAACAGTGATGCAACGGGTCTAGCCGGAGATTTCTGGCTCGCCGGCGAGATCGACTGGACCTCGTCGGGGGCCGTCCTGCGGGAGCGAGACGAGCTTACGCCAGGTTATCCTTGATTTGAGGCGCGTCGATGGCTCGGGTTACCCCGCAAGCGTGGAGAAGGAGTTCCGCCGGGTTCTCGGCCGCGGCCTCGTCGAGCCGGCATTGACCCGGGCGGATTCCCGGGTATTATCCACCCCGGCGCGGAAAAGGGGCGCGCGATTCTCCATGCCCACCGATTCCATGCCAGGCCCTTGGGCTGCCCGCTTTCGCATGACGTTTGCGGCCTTCAAATACAGAAACTACCGGCTTTGGTTCACCGGCCAGCTCGTCTCCCTGATGGGCTCCTGGATGCAGGGGACCGCCCAGGGATTTCTGGTCTTCGAACTGACCCGCTCCCCGGCCTATCTGGGATACGTCGCCTTCGCGGCAGGGATCCCGTCCTGGTTCCTGATGCTCTACGGCGGCGTGGTGGCCGACCGGGTCTCGCGCCGGAACCTCCTGATCGCCACGCAGTCGGCCATGATGGCCGGCGCCGCGGTGCTGGCGACACTGACCTTCCTGGGCGTCGTGGAGCCCTGGCACATCCTCTGCCTGGCCGTCCTGCTGGGGGTGGCCAACGCCTTCGATGCGCCGGCGCGCCAGTCCTTCGTGCTGGAGATGGTCGAGCGCGAGGATCTCACCAACGCCATCGCCCTGAACTCGACGATGTTCAACGCCGCGACCGCCGCCGGTCCCGCCGTGGCCGGCATCATCTACGCGCTGGCCGGGCCGGCCTGGTGCTTTGCCGTCAACGCTATCTCCTTCCTCGCAGTGATCGCCGCGCTGCTCCTGATTCGCCCGCGTGAGTTGGACAAGGCGCCGCCGGGTAAATCCGCCAGGGCCGAGATACTGCACGGGATCCGGTTCGTGGTCCGGGATTCCAGCGTGCG
>Ga0180007_10006218_pt1 | contig 11738 bp, 5 predicted proteins | sample MM_PC_MetaG_FD_121122 | JGI IMG/M metagenome (GOLD analysis project Ga0180007, IMG submission 121122) | Groundwater microbial communities from the Aspo Hard Rock Laboratory (HRL) deep subsurface site, Sweden - MM_PC_MetaG | ecosystem: Environmental > Aquatic > Deep subsurface > Groundwater...
GCGGCAACTCGATCGAGAGCTATGACCTTTCGCAACCGAGCGCGCCGGTGCTGGTCGGTACGCTGGACTTCGGCAACGGTCATTTCCAACAAGTGACGATCGCGAACGGCATCGTGTACGCCTGCGGTCTCAACACGGGTGTCGTGGTCGCGGATTTGGCGCCGAACGGGAGCCTCACGCTTCTTGGAGCCTACGACCGGCCACCGTATGTCTACGGCCTCCGTTCCCGCGGTTCACGGCTGTATGCCTCGGCGGGCGCGGACGGTGTGGCCGTGTACGATGTTTCGACCCCCTTGGATCCTTTGCCCATCTATGAACAGACGATGAACGGATTCGGCAAGAGCGTGGACATGTGGGGCGACGTGTTCGTGGTCACCAACGGGGAGAACGGGTTCACCGTTTTCAGGGACGACGTGGTGACTCCGGTGTCCATGGGTTCATTGACGGCCACCCGAACTTCCGGTGGTGCCACGGTTTCCTGGCGCTTCCATTCCGATGGGACCGAAGGAGCTTTCCACGTCTGGCGAGGCGACTCGGAAACCGATCGCATGCAACGCACCGAGGTGGCGATCACCGGTGCTGATCACTCCAGCTGGATCGATTCCGCACCCCCAGCCGGCGCGACACGGTATTGGCTCGAGGATATCTCATCGGCCGGGACAACGACCTGGTACGGACCGATCGATCTGGCGGAGCGGGCGCAGGGGTTCCATGCCGTCCTGCACGAGCCGTGGCCCAATCCTTTCAACCCGGAAGTGGCGTTGAAGGTGGAGCTGCCTGCGCCGTCGCATCTGGTGGTGACGATCCATGATCTGCGGGGACGCCGCGTGGCAACCCTCGTCGACGGTCATCGAGAAGCGGGCGAGATCGTGCTGTCCTGGCGGGGTCGCGACGACCGCGGACGGTCCGTGCAGACGGGCACCTACTTTGTCCGGATGTCGGCCGGGGACGTGGATCAAGTGCGGAAGTTGATGCTGATCAGGTGATGGGACTCGATGGCGCGGAGGTGCTTCGTGTGGGTGACGTCTTCGGTGAAGGTGACGACGCTCACCTCCAATACGATTTCATGGCGCCGATCGACCACACTTCATTTGGAATCGCTTCTTCGATCACGATCTGGTCACCGATGCTATTGGTAGCGGCGGGCAGCAGCATATTTGTATCGTCCCTGAGATCGAACGACACGAAATCAAGAGGACTGATGCCGGCAGCCAAAGCGGTAAAGTCCAAGGTCAACACGGCGCCGTCGGTGCTGGAGCCCATTCCCAGCAGAGCTGTCGTCACGTGAACGAACCCCAGGGAACTGGCAGGGTCGATCCACAGATAGAAGTCCAGCCCCGACCCGGTCAACCATCCGCCCCCGGACACACCATCCAACTGGACAATCGTGGGATCATAGCTGAAGACGACATCGAGTCCCTGAACGGTGACGCCGTTGGTCGTCAACTGGAGGTCGACCTGGAAATTGACGGTCGCAGGGATCGAAACCGAAGGATTGAACGAAAGATGCTGAGCGCTCGCGGTGGTGAACAGCAAGAAGGTGAAAACCGACATCGTGATAACGGTGTGGGTGATTCTGCGCGAGATCACATCGTACTCCTGTTCCGAAAGAGGAGAAATCGCCCTGCGTGATTCCGGATAACCCTTCAACGAATCAATGTACCGTTGACTGACATCGGTTCACGACCAGGGAGCTCCAAGACAAACAAGTAGGTTCCGGACGGCAAGGCCGCTCCACTGGAGGCGAGCCCCTGCCAGCTCACGCTCGAACGTCCGGACGGCAGGATGCCCGACCATGGTTGAGCGACACGATGCCCACGTGGGTCAAAGACCGACAGCGTCGCCGCCATCGAATTGGCCAACTCCACATCCAAATTGACGATGGGATTGAACGGATTGGGTGAAAGGGAAAACCCGACTGCCGGTGCCGCCGGGACATCGGTGGATTCCGGTCCGATGATGACGTACGCCGAACTCAGGGAGACTTCTGGATACAGCGTCGCTTCGGGTGTGAACAGCTTGACGTCGACCGTCGTCAAATGGCAGATACCTTGGTTGGATCCTGCCGTAAAATTCAGAACCAGGAGCTCACCCGGGCCAGTGGTTTGACAAGCACCCCCGATGATGACAACGAGACCGTGCCAAACGCCGGGTGAGGTGATGCCGAAGTCCTCGAAGAGAAAGCAGGGGACGCCATCGAAAACGGACCCGGGTTCTCCGCTCAGACCGGAAATCAACGTCGAGTCATAAGTGACAAAAACCTCGATGGTGCGCATGGGCAGGGGCTCGTCCAGGATGACCGAGACCGTTCCCGTGTCGCCGAAAGGGACAGAAGACCAACGAGGATCCCAGCGCAGTTCGGTCGTGGCGCTCACCCAGGTGGCGCCGGTCACCAGAACGGACAACAGGAAGACAGACAGCGAACGGCTTACCACATTGTCTCCGAATCAAGAGAGCAGGCCCCGGCGTCATGCCGGGGCCTCAACCAAGCGGGATGTTACTTCATCAACAGGACTTTGCGCACCAGGCGCAAGCCGTTCGCTTCCAAACGCATGACATAGGTTCCGGTGGCCGCCAGGCGACCGTCTCCATCCCGTCCGTTCCATTCCACTGAATGGCGTCCGGCCGTGATCGTCTCATGCACGAGCGTACGGACAAGACGACCGTCCAATGAGTATACACCTAATCGCACACCTGCTGCCTGAGGCAAATCGAAGGCGATCGTCGTGCTGGGGTTGAACGGGTTGGGGTAGTTCATGCCCAAAGCGAACGCCGTCGGCAGGTCCGGGGTGTCGATGCTCGTGTTCACTTGCAGGTCACGGTTGTCGTGCCCGCGTGCCGTGATGATCGGAGCCCCCAGTTCCAGGCCCTGGGAGGCTGTAACTCGCAGCAACTCTCCCATGCCCACGATGGAGTCGCCTCGTCCAAGAACAGCCAGGCCCGTATCGAGGCCGTGATCCTGGATGTTGTCCAGGAAGACCGGACTGTCCTGAGACAGCAGCAGCGATCCCTGCGTTACCTCACATGTCGCGCCTTCCGGCATGGCGGCACTGATTCGCACACCCTTCAAGCCGATACAAGGCTCCAGAAGTGAGAGTGACCAGGTCAGCTCATCGATCCGCAACCAGGACAACATCACGGTCGCGTCGTCGCTGTCGGGAACGAACTTGCTGACCACGCCGTAATTCTGGGCCACGATCATCAGATCCTCGAAATCGATGACGCTGTCAGTTGTCGGGAACCCGTAGCCGGAAGAATCATCGGTCGGACCGACGTCGGCTTCGTTGTTGTAGTGACCGTCGTTCTCGTCGCTGCCGTAGGTGGCACCGAAGACCGAGATGTCGGTTCCATCGACCAGGCCGTCATAAGCGCCGCTCAGGTTGATGTCGCCGAGCCAGTAGTTTGCAGCTCGGTCGTTGGCGAGAGCCGGAAGGCTGGCGTTGTCCAGGGCGTCCACCGCAAACACTTCATAATAATAGACACCGCGGGGTTCGAAGGAATCGGTGAAATTCAGGACACCGACAGACGTGGTCCCGGCCAGGACCCACTCACCAGGATCCATGGCTCCAAAGGTGGCTGGTCGAGTGGGTATCGTGCTGGCGGTCAGGTCGTCGTACTCGGGATAAGCCGAGGCATAGGGCGTCGCACCATCGTACCAGACACCACGGTAGATTTCGTAGTGATCCGTGTCCGACTCGTCGGACATGGTCCAACTCACATCCACGGTCTCGTGCCCGGTCTGCGCGACGATGTTCTCAACTGCCGGCGGAGGCGTGCAGTCCGTTTGAACAACGGCTCCGGCGACCTCGGAGTTGATCTCGGCGTTGTCCAGATCACGCAGCTTGACCGAGAGAATCGTCACTTCGCCCGTACCGCTGCCGGTAGCCGTCACTTCCACCGAGAACAAGTCATCTTCAACAGTCAGGCCGGGAGTCGTTCCCAGCAGGCCGTCGTTGACGGTGTAGGTGCCGTCGAGGTTGTCGATGATGTCGAAGTAGTGGAGACCAATCGCGCCCAGAGCCCCGCTGTCTTCGATATCTCCCGCTCCGAATGAGAGAATCGAGTTGGTCGTAAAGGTGATCTCGTAACCTCTCAACGGCGGTGCATACACAGGGTCGGGAGTGTAGTGGAACTGGAGAGTCAACGGAGTCGAGCAATTCACAGGTCCGCTGATCTGAGGCAGGACCGCGATGCCTGCGGTTCCCAGCCACTGGTCGTAGAGAATGTGATCGCTGATCTCGTCACCCGTAGCCAACGGGTTGGTCACGATATGGAGCGGTCCGCTGGAGTGCCCCCACCAGTTGCTGCGGCAATCCTGGTCGTTGGTCGTGTTGGTCCAGGCTCCGAAGCTCAGGTTGTCGCGAATCTCCGTGTCGCGAACGACGGAATTGATCACGCCGCTTCCGAGATTGTAGAAAGCAAGGCCCCGGTCCCAGTTGGTGATCTCGCAGCCATTCATGGCCAGATCGACCGGGCCGTCACCCCAGCAGGTCACTCCCCAGGTGTCGGTGAGGCCGGCACCGGTGATCGTGGAATTCTCGATCAGGAGCGAGACTGGTGATTTGACCTTGCCGCCTTCGCGAACCGAGAAGGGACGCGCTTCGCGGCGAGGCAGAATATCTCCGTCGCCGTTCTTGGCTCCGGTGCTGATCATATAGACGCCGTCATAGGTTGGATTGGTCAGCTCGCACTGGTCAAGTTCCAGGCTCATATCCAGGCAGTAGACGCTCGTCTGAATGGCGTCAAAGTCGCAGGATTCGAGACGGAAGGTATTGCCGTAGTAACCGAGCATACCCGACGCCGTGTAAAAACTTCCATCATAGCTCAGGTTGCTGATCATGCAGTCGGTGGCGACGCCGGTGGCGCCCCAGGCGACCTCGAGTCCGTTCTGCGCCAGCACGGGCGTCGGTCCTGCACCGAGGATGTCGGTGTTCGTGAGCGTCGCATGCAATCCGTCACCAGCGAGAACGATGCCCGTCTGTTGGAATCCGTCGACGTCGACATCGGTCATCAACATGGTATAGGGACCGCCGTCGAAGATGTCGACGATCACGCCGTTACCGTGTTCGGTGCCGCTGAAGGGCGTGTCCTGGATGCCTGTCACCCGGACGGCGTCCAGCGTGCCGCCGGAGTTCAGGTAGGCGATGCCGTGGAAAATGACGTTGGAATTGCCGTTGCCGAGTCCGTCAACAGTCAGATCCTTGAGCCCGACACCGACAGCGTGATCGACAAAGACAACCGGGTAGTTCGAGATCGTCGTGGTGTATCCCAACAGGAGCACTTCCGGCGAATCGACAAAAGTCGCGCCGGCTCCGGCGCCGATGATCGTCAAATTATCCTTGTCGATATGAAGCTGCTCTTCGAAATGTCCCGTGAGCACGCTGATCACATCGCCCGGGTTCGCCGCGTCGATGGCATCCTGGATGGTCAAGCCGGAAGGGACTAGCATGGGCCCGCCGGTCAGGGATCTGATTATGGTTCCGGGGGCGCCGCCGAAGGCGAGGGCCGTGGCGATCGCCTGGGCTTCGGTGTCCTTGTACAGGCCAAAACCAGGCAGGACACTCGGACTGGAAACGAGGAATCCGTATCCATAGACAATGATATCGGTGTTGGTAAGCCCGAACTCATCCTGATTGTAGATGTTGTCTTCGCCCAGCTGACAGCTGTCGCCGTCGATCGTGATATTGCTGCTGGCGCGATTCAAGATCGCGGGCCCGGAGGCATAGATGGCGATGCTGCCCCAGGCGTTGTTCATGGTGGTGATATTGTTCATGGAAACACCGACACAGCCGGTGACCTGAACGCCGTTTCCGGCCAAAGCATTGCTGGCAGTCAGGTGGGACAGAATGACGTTGTTGAAGCCGTGCACATCAAACGCCGAGCGTTGAAACACGCCGGAAACGGTGATGCGTTGAAGCGTCAGGTTGTTCAGGCCGGATGGATTGGCGGTGCCCGAAGCATGGATAGGATAATTGGGTGAGGGCGCTATCATCGTGAAGTTTTCCAGGATCACGTCACCCGAGGTGATGGAGAGGCCGTAACCGCCGACGGCGGACAGGTCGAGAATCACACCGGCTTCGCTGGCGCCGGTCATGGTCACGGCCTTGTCGACATTGAGTGTGCTTGGTGGAGTATAGGTGCCGTTGTCCACTTGAATGATGTCGCCATGGGTGGCTCCGGCCAACGCCGCCTCGATCGTGGTGAAGTCGTTGGGCACCGACCATGTTGTAGCGAAGGAAGATGCTGCGCCCAGGAGCACCAGGCAGGCAGTCATCAAATAGATGCGTTTCATGTCCGATCCCCTCCAAGTGGTGTGGGGCGGAGGCATGATGCCTCCGCCCCGTGACGGGTCTTCCTACTTCATCAGCATCATCTTGCGGACCTGACTGTCAGGACCCGCTTCGAGACGGAAGAAGTAAGCACCTGTCGCGGCCATCTGGCCGCCTTCATCACGACCATCCCACTCAACGTGGTGCGTTCCGATGTTCATGTTTTCGCTCAACAGGGTGCGCACGAGACTTCCGTCCAGGGCGTAAACGTTAAGACGAACCTGACGTTCGGTCGGCAGGCTGAACGAGATGGTGGTCTTGGGGTTGAAGGGGTTCGGATGGTTCTGACTGAGTACGAACGCCGTCGGCATGGCCGTGCCGGTGTTCGCATCCAGTTCCGAGTTGTCCATGCCGCGAACCTTGATGTTCACGCCGCTCAGATCGACGGAATCGTCAACGTACACGCGCAGCAGCACGCCTTCGCCCACGATACCGGCGTCTTCGCCCATGAGCGCCAGGTTGGCGTCCAGGCCGCGACGGTCGATGTTCTGCAGGAAGACTGGCAGCGTTTGCATTCCGGCCAGTTCACCAGCTTCGACACGACAGCTCACGCCTACCGGCAAGGCGGCGGTCAAGTGCACACCCTTGAGGTTGGCGCAAGGCTCGGTCAAAGTCAGTTCCCAAGCGCCGGTCTCGGCACGGATCCAGGTCAGGACCGGCAGGCTGGAGCCGGCGGGCAGCATCTTGGACACGTTACCGTAGTTCAATGCGAAGACCATCAGGTCCTCGAAGTCGACCACGCTGTCGGTCGTGGGGAAACCAAAACCGGACATATCGTCGGTCGGACCGACATCGGCTTCGTTGTTGTAATCGAAATCTCCGTCACCAAAACCAAAGGTCGCACCGAGGGTGGTGATGTCGGAGCCGTTGACCAGGCCGTCGAACGGCACGAAGACGTCTCCGAGCCAGTAGTTCATGGCGCGATCGATGGACAGGGCCGGGTCGCTGATGTTGCCGGCCACGTCTACGACGAAGACTTCATAGTAGTACACGCCGCGAGGCACGATGGCGTCGACGAAGGTCGTCGTGCCAGCCGGCAACTCTGTACCCAAGGGGGTCAGCAAGGTCCACTCACCGCTGGCAAGGGTCGCGGCATAAGTTGCCTCACGCGTCGGCAACATGTCGTTCGTCAGGTCGTCGTACTCGGGATAGGCCGAGTCGTAGGCATTGTCGCCATCGTACCACAGACTCCGGAAGACCATGTAGTGGTCCACGTCCGACTCGTCGACCATGGTCCAGTCCACAGTGATCGACTCGTTGGCGGTGGTCGCCGTGATGTCGGTAACCGCAACCGGAGCCGTGCAGTCGAATGTCCAGCCTGCGCCCCAGGTGAGGGCGTAGAATTCGGCGTTGACGGGATCACGCAATTTGTAGCTGAGAATCTCCAGGTCGACGTCACCATCGACACCATCGCTGGTCACCGTCACCTCGAAAAGGTCGCCGGCGGCGAGCAGGCCCGGTGTGGTGCCCAGCAGGGCATCCACCACGGTGAACGTGTCGTCGCCGTTGTCCAGGACATAGAACTGATGGGCGCCGACGGCACCAAGATCACCAGCGTCATCAATGTCGTTCAGCCAATCGATGGCATTCACGGGACCATTGACACGGAAGGTCACTTCGTAGCCACGCAAGCCGGGAGTGCCGACGTTGGGGGCGTAATCGACGATCAGAGTCTTGGTACCGCACATGGACGGATCGTCGACAGGATCGAATGTCGTGGAGATATCGGCTCCGACAGGCAGGGAAGCGGCACCGGCCAAGCCGGCCAACGCCTCGCCTCCAACCTGCGGGACATGAGTCAGGTTGCTGTACAGCCAGGCACCCGAGGTATCCTGGTAGTACGAAAGCCACCATGCGCCCCGATACAGAGCGTTTTGCGTATCATGGACCACCGGCAGATTGTTTACGATGGTGATGCATGCGTTCGCAGTTGCCTGGGAGCTTCGGTCGTTCTGGTTGGGATCGGCACCCCACTGGTCGCTGAACGCCCCGTCGGGATACTGACCCGCCAGCAACAATGCTTGCAGGTTGGGGATTTTGTCCGAGTGGAGTCCCGTAGCGTCGAAGGCGCGGATCAAGCCGCAGACGCCGAGGTTGTAATACCAGTAGCTCGAAATACCCCAGTCCCAGCCCTGATTCTGAAGTTCTTCGGGCATGAAGTAACCAGGGGCGCCGTTGTAGGCGTCATCGAACATGACTCCGACGATGTCTGTAGCGGCCGTGGCATAGCCGCCAAACACGTTGTCGAGCATGGCCGCACCCACGGCCCAAGGGGAGATGTCCCAAGGAATGAGGCCATTGTCGTAACCCTGGCCAAAACGAAGGTCACGAATTGCTTCAGCGAGTAATGTGGCGGAGCCGCCGTAGCTTGTTATGCGGTAATCGAAAATGTCTTTGGCGCCGGCTTCGTAAAGGGTTTTGTTGGCAGGCGAAACACCTGGCAACGTTGCGAGACGAAGCAGGAATTCCATATCCGGGCCGGAATCGACAGCCGGAGGCGGCTGGGCCAGCATACCGGTGGCTGCATCTTCCATTGCGATGAACATCAAGGGGTCACCGGTCGCCAGATAGGCATGGTAAAGACCCAGGGCCGTGAGGCCTTGAATATTCGTCGGGCTGGCGCTGCCATCATGCGTGTAAACCCCAGCTCCCATGACCCACATCCAGCCGCCATCATCCGGATCCACGTCGCCGGGGTCGGTTCCGTTTCCGGCATTGTCATCGGTGATGTCGGCTTGAGCCATGCGGAGGTAATCCCCGCCAGCCTGAAGAGCAGCGAGAAAGTCGGTAGGGTTAGCTTGCAGTTTGTTGGAGTCGACCTGCAACGCGCTCTTGGTGGCGGCAGCGGGTCCTTCGGGTGTGGCGATAAAGTTGGCAGCCGAAGCTACCCCCACGGTCATGGCCAAAGCCAGGACCAAGAGTACGAGAATTCGAGTACGCATGAGAAATCCCCCCAAAAGGAAACGATGAACTCATCACATAGAGCATGGCGGTGTATAAACGCATCAGGCTCCGGCTAATCGACAGGCGAGTTCGATGAGATCAGGATCACTTGCACGAAGATGAATCTCGTGACATTATTGACACATGCCGCTTCGTGCGATCATCGGGAGAGGACGGTACGTTGCCGTACGGCCTTCCTGATTGGGACATCCCTCCGAGCAACCAACTCAGGATGTCCTAATCTGCAAATGGGTTGTCGAACGTACCTCCTCTCCCTCTTGATTAGTGGATGGCAGGCGAGGCTTTCATAACCCTTCCGGTGTCATTGCCGGAGGGGTCTTCCGTGGGTACGGCTTGGAGATTGGGATCAGCATGGCTAGGACTTGGCATAAGCAGTTTAATGACTGGAAATATCACTAATTGGTGGAATCGAAATGCCATTGTTTCCCCCAATCGCCGACCAATTCGAGTTGTCTGTTGAATTTCAGCATCAAAGACACCGGCGACTCAACAAACACTCAAAATAAATGGTCACATGAAGGCGAATATATTGGGCGATTGGAGAACCCTACCACCTCCGGCTCATTGGAGTCAACCGAAAATTATCTGGATGATGATATTCTGGTAGGATTCGAATAAATATACGCACTAAGCCGTGATCCTCCCACGGCCATCCCCATTGTTGGTTTCATGAGAATCATAGCTGAAGGGGCGAGATCGAACCAGAATCACTGAAGGCATTAGGTGATCCCAGGCTCACGACAGGTTAAGCTTCCCCGGGACAATGATCGAACCCGTCTCCGGGAGCGCGCGCGATGGTCGACCTTTCCAGCCCTGTCATCTTCGTGGTCTCCGACGGCCGCGGCGACACCTGCAACCAGGTGCTCGAAGCGGCCCTGGTCCAGTTTCCCGACCAACCCCGTGAGGTCGTGCGCTGGCCAGAGGTGCGCACCGCTGAGGAGGTGGCCCTGGTGGTCGGAGCCGCGGCCGCCCGCGACGCGATCATCTTCTACACTCTGGTGAGCGACGAAACGCGCAGCGCCCTCAAGCACGGTACCGACCGGCTGCTGGTACCTGTCGTCGACCTGCTCGGCCCCGCCTTCTCGGCCCTGCACGACGTGTTCAAGAGCGAGCCCGCCGCCACCCCCGGATTGTTCTACGCTTCGGATCGCGAGCGCTTCGACCGCCACGCCGCCATTGACTTCACCCTGAAGCACGACGACGGCCAGCGTCCCGACGATCTCGACCAGGCCGATGTGGTGATCGTCGGCGTGTCGCGGGCATCCAAGAGCACCACGTGCTTCTACCTGGCCTACCAGGGCGTGAAGGCCGCCAACGTGCCCCTGATCCCCACCGTTCAGCCCCCCGAAGCCCTGTGCCGTCTCGACCCTTCGCGGGTGATCGGCCTGCGCCACAACATCACACGCCTGATGACCGTGCGCGAAGCCCGCGCGGTGCACCTCGGGCACGCTCACACGGGCTACTACGTGGACAAGCAGGAAATCGTGAAGGAGGTGCGCTACGCCAACCACCTGATGGACACCCACGGCTGGCGCACCATCGACGCGTCTTATCTGGCCGTGGAGGAAATCGCCCAGGAGATCGTCAGGCTGTGCGGCCTGACGACTCCCGGTGACGATTGAGGGCGATCACTTCAGCAGGACCAGCTTTCCGGTCCGGGTCTCGCCGCCTGTGTTCATCCTGAACATGTAGACACCTGCCGGGACGTGACGGCCACGATCGTCGCGGCCGAACCAGCGCACGTCGTGACGGCCCGCAGCCAGTTCACCGGCGACGAGGGTCGCGACGCGGCGTCCCTGGAGATCCACCACGTCCAAATTCATGTCCGCGGTGGCGGGCAGGTCGAAGCTGATCGTGGTGGAGGGGTTGAAGGGGTTCGGGTAGGCCGAACGCAGTGTCAGCACGGTCGGGGCGTCCTGGTCGATCCCGACAGGCAGATCCGCGCACGCCTGAACCGTGGCCCAGGGAGCGAACGTCACGCCTGCACTCACGGCGTCGCCGCTGCCCGCACCTTCGCCGGAGGGGCCGTCGGCGGCTCCCCACCAGCAGTTGGTCAGGAGCAGCGACCCGGACGACGGCGCGACTTCCTCCACCAGCACGCCGTAGGTTCCGTTCCCCACGAAGCAGTTGTGAACGACGTGGGCCTGGCCGCCGGTGGTGCGGATGCCGTACTGGGTGTTGTCGGTGAAACTGCAGTACCAGAACGTGGGATTGGCGTCGTCGCCATGGACATACGCCCCGGCCGACGAGCTCAGGGAAATGTCGCAGCGCTCGAACCGCGGCTCGGAATCGAAGACCTCGATGGTTCCGCTGCCGTTGCCGCCGTAACGGAAAGTGCAGTCGGTGATCAGGCAGGAGTCGGCCCGCGCCATGGCGTTGAAATCCAGGCGCTGCCAGTTGCCGGGGTTCGGGGAGACCGTGCCGCCGTTGGTGTCTCCGCCGAGA
>Ga0180007_10006219_pt1 | contig 11737 bp, 9 predicted proteins | sample MM_PC_MetaG_FD_121122 | JGI IMG/M metagenome (GOLD analysis project Ga0180007, IMG submission 121122) | Groundwater microbial communities from the Aspo Hard Rock Laboratory (HRL) deep subsurface site, Sweden - MM_PC_MetaG | ecosystem: Environmental > Aquatic > Deep subsurface > Groundwater...
CCTGGCGTAGTTGGAGATCTCGTAGCGCTCAAAGCCGTGGCTGGCCGGCAAGGTCCGGCTCAACTCCTCCATGGCCAGCACGTCCTCCTCGCCCGGCATCTCAAGATCACCGTCCCGATACAGCCGCGCAAAAGGGGTGTCGTCCTCAATGGTCAGCTCATAGAGAGCCAGGTGGGCGGGCTGCAGGTCAAGGGCGGTCTCCAGGCTGCGCCGCCAATCCTGGACTGTCTGGCCGGGCAGGCCGTACATCAGGTCGATATTGATATTGGCAAAGCCGGCCGCCCTGGCGGACCGCACCGCATTGCTGCCGTCCGCCGCCGTGTGGGAACGGCCGATCCTCCGCAGTTCCCGGTCGGCAAAGGACTGCACCCCGATACTGAGCCGGTTGACCCCGGCCTGCCTTAGCTGGAAAAGCTTTTCCCGGCTCACCGTGTTCGGGTTCGCCTCCATGGTTATTTCCGCATCGTCGACAAACCGGAACCTCTGCAAACAGGCCCCGACCAGCCGGGCAAGGTATTCGCCGTCATAGATGGTCGGCGTACCGCCGCCGATAAAGAGCGAACCGAACCGCATGCCGCAGACCAGGGGATCTTCGGCCATGCCGTCAATCTGTTTTAAAAGAGCGGCAAGGTAGCGGTCTTGCAATTCCCCGGCCGGAGCCGGGATCGAATGAAAATCACAGTAAGGGCATTTCGATCGGCAGAAGGGGATATGCACATAGAGGCCGGCAGGCTTTTCCGCCGGAAAAAGACCGGGCCGGGCCGGACCTGTAACCGGGTCTGCCATGGACATCAATTGCCCGGCGGATTGAGAATTGCCGCACAGTTCTGCCCGGTTTCAGCCATGATGCCGTGGTCGGCAAAGCTGTACACCTCCTCCCCTTCACCGACAATCAGGTGATCAAGCAAAGAGATGTTCATCAGGGAGCAGGCCAGGTACAGGGTGCGGGTCAGCTTGAGGTCGTGAGGCGACGGGCGCAGGCTGCCGGAGGGGTGGTTGTGGGCAACCACCAGGGCGGCGGCATTCTGTTTCAGCGCCCTCTTTACCAGCTCGCGGGGATAGATGGTGTTGACATTGACCGTGCCCTGGGCAACGATCTCCAGGTTGATGATCGCGTGGGCGGCATCCAGGAAGATTGCCACAAAGGCCTCATGTTCGAGGCCGCGCAGGGCATGGATGAGATATTCCGCCACCTCCTTTGACGAGTGGAGATAACTTTTGCCGGCCGGCCGCTGTTTCAGGTAGCGGCGGGCAACCGCCTGGACAAAATGAAGGGCGAATATATTCTTGGGGCCGATGCCCCTGATGGTGCGGAGTTCGGCCGGCGGCGCCTCCAGGACCGCGGCCAGGGAGCCGAAGCGTTTCCGGGCCGCCCGCGCCGCATCCTTGCAGTCTGTCCGCGGCGTGCCGAAGGTGAGAAGCAGCTCGAGGACCTCGTCATCCGTAAAGGCATCAATGCCGTGCCCCAGGAATTTATCCCGCAGCCGCTGCCTGTGCCCCTCTCCCTTCTTCTGCCACTCTTTCTTATCCACAGTATAAAAATCCGAAGCACGAAACAAGAAATTCGAAACTGTCAGGTTTTTTGTTTAGGATTTCGATATTCGTATTTAGAATTTTTCTCTAACCGCCCAGCTCCCGGTTAAACAATTCATTGGCCAGCTTGGGGTTTGCCTTGCCCTGGGTCTTCTTCATCAGCTGGCCGACAAAATAGCCCATGAGCTTTGTTTTGCCCGCCCTGAAATCCGTCGCCTGCCCGGGATTCTCCGCAACTATCTCGCGAACCATGTTCAGCAACTCGCCCTCATCGCTCATCTGCACCAGGTTCTTTTCCCTGACCAGGGATTCAGCATCCTTGCCTGTTGCCAGCATGTCGGTAAACAGGCTCTTGGCGATCTTGCCGCTGATCGTGCCCCGGTCAACCATCTGCAGAAGGGCGGCAAGGTTTTCCGCCGTCACCGGGCAGGCGCTGATATCAATACCCTCCTCGCCCTTGAGCTCGCGCAGCAGCTCGGTCATGATCCAGTTGGAGAGCTTCTTGGCCTGGGGATAGAGCCGGTAGGCGGTTTCAAAATAATCCGCCAGCTCCCTGGCCGAGGTCAGCACCTCGGCATCGTAGCCGGGCAGTTCAAATTCCTTAATAAAACGGGCCTTGCGTTCATCCGGCAGCTCGGGCATCTCCTGCCGGAGCCGCTCGATCCACCCGTCATCAATAACCACCGGGATCAGGTCCGGGTCTGGAAAATAGCGGTAATCGTGGGCCTCCTCCTTGCCGCGCATGGAGTTGGTAACGTTGCTGTTCGCGTCCCAGAGCAGGGTTTCCTGCACCACCTTGCCGCCGTCCAGCAGGATATCCCGCTGCCGCCGTTCTTCGAACTCAAGGGCCCGCTGCACGTTGCGGAAGGAGTTCATGTTCTTCAGTTCGGTGCGGGTGCCGTACTCTGCCTGGCCGACCGGGCGCAGGGAAATATTGGCATCGCACCGGAAGCTGCCCTCCTGCATGTTGCCGTCGCAGATATCCAGGTAGCGCAGGATGGCGTGCAGCTTCTTCAGGTAGGCGGCCGCCTCCCCGGGCGAACGGAGATCCGGCTCACTGACGATCTCCATCAGCGGCACGCCGGTCCGGTTCAGGTCCACGTAGCTCTGCGGCTTGAATTCGTCATGGATCAGCTTGCCGGCATCCTCCTCCATGTGAATCCTGGTCAGGCCGATTCTTTTCCTGCCGCCGTTCACCTCGATGTCAACATGGCCGTGTTCGGCAAGGGGCAGCTCAAACTGGGAGATCTGATAGCCCTTGGGCAGGTCCGGATAAAAATAATTTTTGCGGGCAAACCTGTTTGTCTGGTTGATCCGGCAGTGGGTGGCAAGGGCCATCTTCATCGTGTACTCAACAACCTTCCTGTTCAGCACCGGCAGCACCCCGGGCATGCCCAGGCAGACCGGGCAGGTGTTGGTGTTTGGCGGCGAACCGAACGCCGTGGAGCAGCCGCAGAAGATCTTGCTCTTTGTTTTCAGCTGGGCATGGACTTCAAGCCCGATTACCGTTTCAAATTCCATGTTGTTACTCAATACAACGCTTTCCGGATCAGGCCGCCGCCCCTTAATGGACAGCGGATTCCCTGACCCACGATCGTATCATTTTCAGCTCTTTCTCCCACTCCGGCCCTGTCCTGATCTGCAGGAAGAGCCTGAAAAGCTCGTTCACCGTGCGGGAGATCTCCTCGATCATACCGACGCGTTCCAGGATGCGGCCCTCGTACGCCTCGGGTCCGGATTCCTCCTCGCCGGCACCCAGTGTCTTGGGAAGCCGGACATTGCGAAACTCAAACAGGGTGGCGGTCAGGGTAAACTGCCACTCGTAGTCACCGCGGGCAAGGCGGATACGGGCCTGTTCCAGTTTTTTGCCCATCAGCAGGCCAGTGCGGGCCTCCTGCAGTTCAGCCTGCAGGCCGCGGCAGATTATCCTCTCGTGACTCTCGCCCTCGCCGTACTCAAGGAGCATGTGTTTTTCAAAACCGACCTGGATATCACCCAGGTCGGGCAGGAAAACCGCGCCGCCCCGTTCCTCGCTTTTAAACCAGAGCCAGGAGAGAAACTCCTGGCCGAGAAACCGCTTCTCCGCAATAATATCAACTAAGTCCATTAGATAAAAACCGTCTGGTTGAGTTCCGCGAGCATGTCGGCGTCTTCAGGATCCATGAGGTGCCCGGCGGCCAGAAAGGGAACCTGCATGCGAATCGAAAGGCCGAAGGTATCCTTGAAAAATCTTTCAAACAATTCCTGGGCCTTGCCGTTGGTGGAAAAAAAGAGCAGGGTGTTGTCGGCCAGGTTCCAGCAGAGATCATAAACCGCGGGCACCGGTGCCGCCCGCCTGACAAGCAGCTGCCTGGTGCTCTCTTTAATATCAACGCGCTGCTGCCGGTTGAGCCTGGGAAGCTGTCGCTCCTTCTTTATCCTCTCCTCCTCCTTGAGGGTGAATTTTTTCAGCACCGCCGGAGAGACCTTGCGCTCGTCAACGCGCAGAGACAGGACAATGTAGTCGGCCACCGCATGGGAGGCATAGGCAAATTCGCTGTCAAACATGCTCTGCACCGAAACCCAGCCGATGGAGTACTCGTCCGCTGTATCGTCAATATCGCGAAAACTGTTGGCCGCGATCTGCTTGGCTGCAAATTCAAAAAAATTGTCCGGCAACTCACCCTCAACCGCATAGCGGACAAAACTCGTGCTCCCACCCAGTAATGCCATTTTTCCCTTTTTTCCTTTATGTTCACAACAAGATAGACAGGGCTTCAACCTCTGTGGGCCTTGGCCTCTGCCTCTTTGCGCCTGATAATTTTAGTGCTCGTTCTATAGCAGACATCAGGGCGGGCCACAAGATTTTTCCTGTGGGCCCGCCACAAAGAATCTTCAGCGTTGACCCCGGAACTTTTCGTTATAAAATAATAAAAACGTGCAAAAACTTGACATCGCAACGCCGCTATTGTATTAAACGCTCTTTCTGCGTGGGTCGTTAACTCAGACGGTAGAGTATCTGCCTTTTAAGCAGAGAGTCGTTGGTTCGAGTCCAACACGACCCACCAGCCAAGTAAGGACAACGTCCCCGTCGTCTAGCCAGGTCCAGGACACCGGCCTTTCACGCCGGCGACACGGGTTCAAATCCCGTCGGGGACGCCATGAATATATTCAGAGAAATCAACGGGTTACCCGCGGACCCCCTTGATTTGTTTTGATATGTTTTTTGTTAATCGAGCCCAGCCCCCTGATGCAGACAGCAACTGTTTATATTCGCCCGAGGATATAAACATGATCTACATTACGGCTGGGCCTTCTTGTTTTCTCTTTGCCTCTTAACCCCCTTTAACTCTCTCCGAGACTATCAATCTCCTGTCTGCACACATTAATGCAGAAAGCCGCCTTTTTCTGCAGCTTGTTTTGTAAGAAAAAAACAGGTTGATTTACACCCCGGAAACGTTTAAACTATGTATATACGTTCCGCCCGCGAACTCCATAATCATAACAAGATAGGTGAAGCCATGCTTGCTCAGGTTAAAAAATGGGGAAACAGCCAAGGGATCATGCTTTCAAAGCAGCTCTTAAAAGAATCACAAATACAGGTCGGTGATTCCGTTGAGCTTCTTGCAAGGCGTGGCCAGGTTATCATTAAAGCGACAAAAGCTGACCCACGAGGAAGATACGACCTCAAAGACCTGATGGCCAAGGTTCCGAAAAATTACAAGCCCGAAGAGGTCGGCTTTGGCGTTCCAGTCGGTGGTGAGGCATGGTAATGCCTAAAAAATACATCCCCAGACAGGGTGATTTTGTCATAATCACCTTTGATCCACAAGCTGGGCATGAACAGAAAGGAAGGCGTCCCGGTTTGGTGGTCAGCAAGGATGACTTTAACACCTGCGGCCTGGCAATGGTCTGCCCCATAACCAATACGGACAGAAATTTCCCCTTTCATGTGCCCGTGCCGGATGACAGCAGACTGAGCGGATATATAATGGCGGAGCAGGTAAAATCAATCGACTTTAAAGTGAGAAAAATAAAATTTGTCGAAAAGGCTCCGGAAGAAGTTTTGACCGAAGTTTTAAGTCTGATTGATGCTGTTTTGTTTTAGATAATCAAGACACCCGTGGGTTTCCTGTGTCTTGTGGTTGGATAAAATTCGATGTAATTTTGGTTGGTTATTAGCTTTATATAACAACACGGGAAGAGCAAAATTCCTGTCGGAGACGCCAGACAGTTTATCAGGGGATTCTGCCAGTTACGGCTGAATCCCTTTTTTCGTACTGTGGGCCTGCTTTTTCTCAGGTGGGCTTTTCCTGGCTGGAAAACACGCGAGCCAGGATGCTGGCACTTAAATGAAGGGGGTCCGGTCTTCCTCGGAGCCCCTTGTCTCTATCTTAAAGATTTACGGTACTATCGCCAAACTGCAGGTGTTCGACACCGGTCAGGGTGTCGGTTCCGTCAGGTCCGGAGACTGTGGTGACGGTGCCTGCCGTGGTAATTGTATAGGCTGATCTGTTGCCGCTGAAGACAGCTGTATCGTTGTTGCCGTTGCCACCGTTGATAGTGTCATTACCGGGGCCGCCGGTTATGGTGTCTTCGCCAGTAGAAAACGGAGCGGCTGCGGATCATAGCAATCTCCCTCGCCAGGCTGAGGTTAATCTTCTTCTCGTCATCATAGTCGGAACAGCAAATTTTCACATCCGTAAAAAGGGGGCATGGTGAGCAATATTGACTCCATCGTCATCAGCCATAATCTTTTCTGCAAGCCTCTGGTCAAAATCACGCTCTCTCCTGTTTACTGGGGAAAGAGTTGAATGCGGAGCGCGCCGCTAATCCAGGTGACGTTTTCAGCCAGCATCTGGAACTGGACAACGGTGTCAGCGTTGATGCCGCTGGTCATGGTAAACGGTTCTATCGTCACCTCGTTCAAGCGGTCAACCCGGGCGGTCAGGCCGTGGCGGAACTGGAGGCCGAAGTTCTCGTTGCCGCTGAAGTAGACATCGCCGACAGCCCCGCTGCCCTGTGGCAGCCAGGATGTATCGCCCATATTGACAATAATTGCCCTGGCCTGGATAGCGGTGTTGGCCGGCACCACATAGGCATGGCCGTCCCGCACCTCAAACCAGTCGCCGCTGCCGGCCTTGAGCTCAACCCTGCTGATGTCGGCCCAGAGGTGTTTGGGGAGTCCGGCTATTGTTGCCGGGGCCTGGGCGGATGTTGTCCCATCACCGTCGCCCAGCATGACATAACGCTTGCCGGCCTGGTACGTTGCCAAAGCATTGGGACGATGCGACTTGTAGATTGCCTCGTACCCCGAAGGACCGGTAAAGAGATTCACCGTGCCGGTCTGGATGGCCTGCGGCAGCGGCCGGTCACCGGTGGCTTCAGCAGCTCGGGTCTGCAAGACAACACCAGCCGGCCGCAGGTTGCCGTTCTGGTCCGTGACACCGAAATCGGAATTTTCATCATCACGCGTGCCACCGGGCCACCACCAGTACAGCACCCCATCTGCCCGGGTGGTGAGCATGTGGTCAATAAAGAGATCAAAATAGGTTGCCTGCTCCTGATTGTGGGCAGCGGTTGGATTCAACATGGGAATATAGGCGGCCTCGGTCCAGAGCACCGGCTTGCCGTTGGATGCCCAGCGGGAATACGCCTCCGTGGTTGCCGAACCGCTTAAGATGGTATTCGACACGGTGTCGAACATGAATTCATAGTTTTCCGGGCCGAGAAAATCAAAATGATGTGCTGTTGCACGCAGTTCAAGGGGATAATACTTGGTGTGGTTGCTGCTGCCATTGCCGCCCCAGCCCTGCCGGCACGAGATGAGATGGTTCGGGTCCATCTCTCTCAGGTGGCGGACAACGTGACCGTAGCTTGTGGCCGTATGGGTGTCCAGGAATCGCCTGAAGGCATACACCAGCGCATCATCCGCGGGTGCCGCACCGGCAACAGCCGTCAATTCATCATCTGTCGGGCCCAGAAAGGATGCCGGATAAGTGATCACCTTCTGCACCGCGATGCCGCCGGCGGCCACCACCTCGACCTCCCACTCCACAAGGGAGCCGAACCAGGCCACATTGAGCTGGATGACGGAAAAAACCAGTTTCTGCCGCTCCGGGGCCGCCGGGGCAGTATAGTTGAAGTTGAAGCTGACCGTGGCACCGGGCGCCACATCGCCCGGCACATCAACCCAGTTACCGCTGTTGAGTGAAGCTGCCCCCAGAACCCAGGCAAGCATGTGCTTATTGGCAATACTGTTTTTCCAGGTGTTCGTGCCCATGTTTTTCAAGGTGACGGTGCAGGCATAGATCTGGCCGGCCACAGCCCTTGTGGGCAGATTGTGGGAGACGATGCCCGCAGCCTGGGTAGCCCTGGATTCATCCAGCTGCCGGCCAAAGGCGATTTCTGCTGCTGCCTCGCCACCGTATTCCTTGTCAATAAAACGGGACCAGAGCCAGTCATAGCGGGAGCGGTTGTCCAGCCAGGGATAGACAGAAGTACCGTCGTTTTTACCCCAGGCGCCCAGCTGGGGTTCATAGGCAATATCATAGGCAAAAATGGCTGCATGTTCATCTAGGTTCAGGGTTGTGATCATTTCGTCAATCGCGGTTTCCGCATCATAGGTGTACAGCTCAGGCTTCAGGGGGTTGATGGCGGGCACGGAAAGAAACACCCTGATGTTGTGGCTAAGGCACCGGGCAAGGAAATCCGTGAGTGCGGCCCAGGTGTCCTGGGTTCGTGATGCCCGGGTGGAAACGCAGTTGATTCCCATGGCCTCCAATGTGGCCAGGTCCTGTTCAACAACGGTACTGTCATAGTAAGCGCTGGCCAGCCAATGATCCGGGGTCGGTGCGGTGAAACCCGCCGGCGGGTTCACGGCATAATGGGGGTAGTAATTGACCCCGAACGGGTACCAGTTGTCACCATGAAGCCTGAACTTGCCGTTTTCCACCAGGACAAATTTTGAATGGATGGTGAAAGCAAGGGCAACTGTTTCGGTGTTGGCAGCCGTATCCGTAACCCTGATGGTCACCGGAAAACTCCCTGCCGTGGTTGCGGTTCCCGAGACAGTGCCGCTCGCTGCCTGCAGGGCAAGGCCGGGCGGCAGCGAACCGGCGGCAACGGTCCAGGTATAAGGAGTCACCCCCCCTGTAGCCGTGACGGTTACAGATATCTGAGTGCTATCCTCAACGCCGGTGGTTTCGGTTCCCGCCGCGGTGATGATCTGCAGGGGGCCGATGCCAGGATTGACGTAGATGTCAGCATCATCAGTATCCGTGTTGTCGGCAACATAACCATCGGGGGCGGTGTTTGCAGTTGTTGAAATTGCAGCATTACCGTAATTGTCATTGTCCGTGTCCCGGTACCAGGTTTTGAGATCACTGCCGTCACAGTCCTGATCAATGGTGTCGTCCGGGGTTTCGCTTGCCCCGGGATACACACCGTCACTGTTATCATCGCAGTCTGAACTGTCGGCCACATAACCTGTCGGCAGGCTGTTTGCCGTACTGCTGCTGGCTGCATCACCGTAGCCGTCACTGTCCGCATCCCGGTACCAGGTCTGCAGATCACTGCCGTCACAGTCCTGGTCAATGCCGTCACCGGGAATTTCTGCCGCCCCGGAATAAACACTGCTTTCAGTGTCATCACAGTCGGTCCGGTCGGCCACATAACCAGCCGGCTGCGTTGCCGCTGCCGCAACAGTCTCACTGTCACCGTGGCTGTCCGAATCCGTATCCGCATACCAGAGAGTGTAGGATACCGAGCCTCCCAGGACGGAGAACGTTTCAGCAAGGTGGTCCGCAGCCTCGCTTTCCGTGGGCATGCTGTGATTGCCGTCAGTAAAAACCCCGCGCGAATTAAGGACGCCCAACAACCCGTTAATATCTGTATTGCCGTCCATATTACCGGTAAAATCAATCTCAAAACCGGATATGTACCCAACAACCACATCGGGTATGGTTATGCCATCGCCGGGGTTGCCGTTCAAATCCAGGCAGAGCAAAAAACGGGTAATATTTATAGCGGTGGTGCCTGAGGGAGGACCGGTATCGAGTATCAGGTCAAAAGGGGTGATTATTTCAGCACCCGGGGCTCGGCCCAGGGAGACGCTGCCAAGCGAGAAGGAGACTTCTTCGTTCTCAATATAGTAAAAAATACCACCAGCATCTGTTGTGCCTGATCGGGACTTGGTCTTATATGCCACTCCCGACACGGGACCGTCTATTAATTGTCCCTGCTTAAGGCTGAGACCGCCGGAGTCGCCGCCGCAACCAAGGCTGGTTAGCACGGAAAACAGGCAGCTGGCCAGAACGGCCAGTCTCGCCAACACGGCAAGTCTGCCACCACTTTTTTTCACAACCCGTTTCCCCAAAAGATTATGAAAACCGAGCGGACAGTCTCTTTCACTATACAATCAGGCCCGGATCAACTCCTCGGCCAGCATCTTGTCCGCGAACCTGAGAACAAAGTCACGCTGTGCCAGCGTGGCATAAGCGATACAGTCACAGTGCATGTTGGACTGGCTCCGCACCAGGAGTTCGAACTTCAGACTCTCCTCTTCCAATTCAATCACAAAACAGAAGGGACCGCACTCGCCGTGTCCCTGTTGCGCATCGCTCAACAGGTCGTCGGGCAGCATCAGCCAGAACAGGCCGGGCAGAGAGCCCGGCTTCAGGGTTCTTTTCAAATAGCTGTCTAAATTGTCTCTCTCTACCATGGTCAACTGGTCAATTACATACTGCCGCATTCTCCGCTCCTATAACAATTCAGCTGCCAGGCCGGCCAGCTCGCTTCGTTCGCTCTTGGTCAGGGTCATGTGCCCGTGAATGGAATGTCCCTTTAATCTCTCCACCGTATACGTCAGACCGTTGCTGCTTGAATCCAGGTAGGGGTTGTCAATCTGGTATGGGTCGCCGGTGAGCACCATCTTGGTCCCCTCGCCGGACCGGCTGATAATCGTCTTCACCTCGTGGGGGGTCAGGTTCTGGGCCTCGTCAACAATGACGTACTGGCGCGGTATGGAGCGGCCGCGGATATAGCTCAGCGCCTCCAGCTCCAAATCATTGTTCCTGATAAGTTTTTCCACCTTCTGGTGCATGGAGCTATCTTCCTCGTTACGACTCTTTACAGAGCCCATCAGGAAAACAAGGTTGTCAAATATCGGCTGCATCCAGGCGGACAGCTTTTCGTCCTTGGAGCCGGGCAGATAGCCGATATCCTTGCCAAGCGGGATAACCGGGCGGGTGACGAGGAGCTTGTCATACTGCTTGTTGTGCAGGGTGGTTTCCAATCCGGCGGCAAGGGCCAGGAGCGTCTTGCCGGTGCCGGCCTGGCCGACCAGGGTGACAAGCTTGATCGAGGGCTCCATCAACAGCTCAATGGCCATCCGCTGTTCCTTGCTGCGGGCGCGGATATTCCAGACGCTGTCAAAGTGGGAACTCAGGTGAACAATCTCCTTGCCGGAAATGGCCCGCCCCATGCCGGAGTGCTTCGGGTTGGCCTCATCAACCAAGGTAATAAACTCGTTGAAAATAAAATCCCCGTCTTCCACGGCAAGGACGGGCTGTTGAAAAAACGCGTCAACAATTTCCCCGGAAACGGATATCTCGCGCTGGCCGGTGAACAGCTCATCAAAGTTGATCTTCTCCCGCTCAAAGTCCATAACCTCGATGCCCAGGGCATCGGCCTTGAGGCGGGCATTGATATCCTTGGAGACAAAGATGACTTTGTTGCCCATCTTGTGCAGGGCATAGGCTACGGAAAGAATCTGGTTGTCGGGCGCCTTCAGATCCAGGCAGGTTTCGGATTCATCCGCTTTTGTGGAAAGTATCTTGAGGACACCGCCATTTTCCAGGCTGACCCCTTCGCCCAGCCGCCCCTTTCTCCTGAGAGAATCAAGGCTGCGGATCACCTGCCTTGCGTTCCGCCCCAGTTCATCGTTTCGCGACTTGAACCTGTCCAGCTCCTCGATCACCGTCATGGGCAGAATGACCACGTTCTCATCAAAAGAAAAAATCGATACGGAGCTGTGGAGCAAGACGTTGGTATCTAATACAAAGTTTTTTTTCATCGTATCCTCTGTTGGTTACAAATCCAGAAAAGTGGTATCTGAATTCAAATTTTCACAGCCGTTTTTTCTCACCACCACCATATTTTCCAGGCGGATTCCGCCCCAGCCCGGGAGATAGACGCCCGGCTCAACCGTAACCACCATGCCCTC
>Ga0180007_10006220_pt1 | contig 11737 bp, 12 predicted proteins | sample MM_PC_MetaG_FD_121122 | JGI IMG/M metagenome (GOLD analysis project Ga0180007, IMG submission 121122) | Groundwater microbial communities from the Aspo Hard Rock Laboratory (HRL) deep subsurface site, Sweden - MM_PC_MetaG | ecosystem: Environmental > Aquatic > Deep subsurface > Groundwater...
CAGCTATGTGTACGGGTCGATGATCGACCTGGAAACCGGCCACGCCCATTACCTGGCCAAAGGCTATCTGGAAGAACAGCGCCGGCTGCCGGTGGATATCGGCATCAGCAATTATGCGGAACTGCGCCGGCTATTGCTGGAACATCCTGCAGTGGAAGCCGCCGGCGGTCGCATAGATTTCGCCGTCAAGGTGGCTGCTGCCGGACAGGCGCTGTGGCTTATCGGCAGGGCCGTGGAACCCGCTGAGGAACAACTGGTCAGTACTATCGACGATTTCGTGGTGGAAGGAGACTTTTTCGACTCCGGCCGGGGGCTGCTGGTCGGCAGGCCGGTAGCCGAGGCTTTGGGCATAACAGCCGGATCAACCGTATTCCTGACTGCCCGCGATAAAAACGGCGTGGAAAATTTCATCGATATCAAGGTTGCCGGAATCTTTGACTTCGGCTATCCGCTGATGGACAAGTCCATGGTGTTCATCGACATGGAAAGCGCTGCCCGCCTGCTGGACAGCGCTGATATGGTAAACCGCCTGGTTGTCCGCCTGAAAGCCGGCATCAGTCCCGAGCGCTTTCTAGCGGACGCTCCTCAGTTGCCGGGTAATGGCGAATGGCACAGCTGGCGGCGCTTCGCCGATCTGGCAGTAAAAGCGGTAGAAGCCGATTCCGGCGGATTTTACGGCCTCATCGTCATTATCTACATCTTGATCAGCCTGGGTGTACTCAATTCGCTGTCGATGACGGTGCATGAGCGCTCGCGCGAAATAGGTACACTGAAAGCGCTGGGCTGGCGGCCAGCCCGCATCCGATGGCTCTTTCTGCTGGAGGCCCTTAGCCTGGCCTCTATCGCCAGTTTAGCCGGCTTGCTGATAAGCCTGCCGCTGATAGCCTGGCTGCAGGGTCAGGGAGTCGACCTGACTGGCGCAATGCCGGCCGATATGCCGGTGCCCTTCGGCGAACGCTTCCGGGCGGATTTCCTGCCCTGGCATTTTATGTTCAGCTTCGGCCTGAGTTTTCTGACCGCCCTGCTGGGAGCCTGGCTGCCGGCCGGCCGGGGAGCTCGGCTGCCGATAGCGCTGGCCCTGCGCGGGAAGCATTAATAGATGCTAGTTATAACTAGAGGCTTTAGGAATATTTCCGGCAGGTAAAGTAGTAAGCTCCACCTGTACGAGAAACCGCCGGATAGCTGGCTCCAGTTTCCTGACATAATTACCTCAGGTCAGTTCAAAGAGGCTTGACACTATTATTAACCTGGTTAATAATAGTGTCATGGCAACAACCCGGCTGCTTGACTACATCTATTGGGCTCATCGCTTCCTCAGTGAACTGGAAAGCATGCCGAGAGATTACGGTACCGGAGAGGCTCTCTACGCATCGTATATCCATACAGTTGTTGCTGTTCATAAAGATCCGGGCTGTAATCTGACGAATCTGGCGCGTGCGCTCGGCATTTCCAAGGCTGCTGTATCTAAGCTCGTAGCCAAGCTTATTCAGCAGGGTTACCTAAAAAAATATAAAGCCGTCGATAACAAGCGCGATGTACTGTTCTCGGTAACCACAAAGGGCCAGACTGCAGTTCAGGGACATGAAGAGTTCGAGCGAATTACCTTCGAACCGCTTATCACAGCGGAATTGGCCTTGTCACCTCAAGACCGCTCAGCAATTGAATCGTATTTTAAAGATCTTTTTAGTCGCTTAACATGATTTTTTTTAGATTTATTGTTATCCAGGTTAACAGAAAGGAAGAAAAATGAAAGTTACCCTGCTTGTGGGCCTGCTAACCCTTGCGCAGATTGTTGCGTTTGCCTCACCACCAAACTCGACACCAGCAGAAACAGAGCCTAGTGCTTCTGGTGTATATGTCCAGCTACTGTGCCCGGAACAGGGAACGCTCCGCGTGGACCTGGTTGACCAGGCAAATTTCGGCTCGCCGGAGCGGACCTTCCTGCGTCAGGAAATTCACCTGAGTAACGAGGATCTCTCCCAGCCCATCCATGTACGATTCACCGATATATCTCCAGGCTGGTATGCGCTCCGCGCCTTTATCGACCGTAATGAAGATGGTCGACTGAACCCAGGACTCTTTGGACCGTCCGAACCTTGGGCACTTTCATGGAAAGCATCCCCCAAACGCGGCATCCCTCAATTCCAGGATATCGCATTTCTTTATACGGATGGAATAACCACCATCAGAATGGAGCTGAAAGAATGAAAAAGATTTCGCCGAAGCCCGGCAAGCACAAGTCAATACGCAAGGCACTGCTTATTTGCTCCGCCCTGCTCTTCCCTGTTACCATGTTGTACTTCTCACCAGGAATAGTCTTTCGCGGCGCACGGCTGGGCATACTGTCCGGAAGCTACCTGACTTTTGCGTTGCTTTTTATAAGCTCCCTGGTCGCAGGAAGAGCCTGGTGTGGATACCTCTGCCCGGGCGGGGGGTTTGGGGAAATTGCCTGCACCGTCAACAACAAGCCATTTACAAAAAAACGGCTTACATATGTGAAGTACCTTGTTTGGGTTATCTGGCTGATTGCCATAGTACTGGTAGCAGTTTTCATAGGAGGCGGCTTTCACAGCATTGACCCCTTCCTCGGCACCGAGTATGGGGTATCGCTTCATTCGCTCAAGCTGCTTCCCTTCTACTACCTGGTGATCGGAATCATTCTGGTTCTGTCCTTTTTGCTCGGAAGACGCGGATTCTGCCATTCCCTATGCTGGATGGCACCATTTATGGTGCTTGGCCGGGCTATACGCAATACATTCAAAACACCAGCCATACAACTGCTCGCGGAACCCGGGCGTTGCACAGATTGTGGGCTGTGCCAAAAAAGCTGTCCGATGAGCCTTCCTGTGCCACTGTTGGTAAAGAACGGTAAAATGGAACATATCGATTGTATTCTGTGTGGTGAGTGCGCCAAAGTTTGTCCCCAGCAGGTACTGCGGCTGAACTTCGGCAAACCATGAAAGCGGCACGGCTGTCGCCTGAATTCCTGCGCACCGCTGAGAATCGGCAAAGCCGGCAACTATGAAGCACAGGGGAAAAGCCGTACTGTTGGCGACAGCAAGAGAGCCGGGACGCGAATAGCATCCTGGACTGTTTCATGTATTAAATTTTGATTAATTCCCGTGTCACTGATAGAACTATAATAAAATCCATGAGATAGTTGCAGAAAGTTTTTTTGGAGGGGTGTATGAAATACCTTTTGCGCATAGTACTTGCCATATTGGTCTTCTCTTTTTTCAGCTGCCAGAATCCCGTCCTCGAAGGACCCATTGAGGTTACCATTCAAGATGAACCAGTGGAGGTTACCATTCTTGAGCCGGCTATCGGCCCCCAACTGATGGTCGAGTTTGCCGACCGACCCGGATTCCAGCTGCCGAATAACTCCAATACGCAATGGATATTTAACACTATTTCCACTACCTACGGTTTTAGAACCATTTACATCATGAATACTGGAGATACAGACATCACCTTTGATGAAGCTCCTTCCATACCCAGTCCTGTGGGAGGCGAAGATTGCGGGATATTCATTGAAGTATCAGGCATACAAGCCCTGGATGTATTAAAACCCAAAGAATACAGGGAAATCATTCTCCGTCTTTCAGTTTTCGGCCCTACAGGCACAGAAGGAGAAGAAGACTATACCCTGACCCTCCACACCAGCGATGCAACCGTGGGCGACTTCAACCTGGTCATCAACGCTATCCTGGCCTCATACTGATTGAAAACCTACTTTCTGGCAGCAGAGACCCAGTATCATTCCCAACAAGGGAAGAGCTGGGTCTGCTTTAACAGAAGCCTGAGTTTTGCCAGGACCCTGAACTCCCGGGAGGTTGCCATCCTCCAATGCCTAGAAAAACCGCTCACTCTCGATCTGCTTCTGGACCGGTTAAGTGCAATAGGATGGCCCAATCCTGACCACAAGACTATAAGCCCTCTACTGGAGCACCTTGCGGCTGAAGGCTGGATACATGTCCTGCGGGACCTGCCGGTAGCCGCGCCGACAACGGCAGACTCGCGCTTAATCGAAGAGATTTATTTCCCGCATATCGGCTCCCTGTCCCCTTTTCTGGCCCGCTGGGAACTCTGGAAAGCCTATCTGCATAAAAGCAATCGAAATCCAAAGGTGACCTTGATCCATCAAGGTTCTGAACTTTTCCAGCCAATAGAGAGGCTAAGAATCCTGGGAGATTCCTACTTTCAGGCTAAAGCAGCGACAGTTCTGGCCGACTTGGGTTCAGAAGCTGCTGATGCCTACCATTTCTTTTGCCTCCGCAATGATGGAGGCGGAAATTTCGGGGTAAACCGGAACCGGATACTGCTTGAAGGTGCTGGCTCAAGATTTCTGGTGCTGGATGATGATACCTGGCCAGTACTGATTCAACCTAAAAAAAGAAAAGCGCCATTCTGGATAAGCGGGACTGATCCTCTGCGGATGTGGAAATTTGATGAATGGCAGATTCTGGAAGGAAAACCGCTGACACCAGCCAGCAGGAAGGAAAGCTGGGAGCTGGCTCCTGGTTTCGATCTGCTCAAAGGCCATGAAGAAGTGCTCGACCAAGTGCTTTCAGTGGACCAAATATTGCACGGTTTGGATGAGCCAGGATTGCAGAGATCGAAAACCGGCAGCTTCTCCTATCTCATGCGAATTTTTGAAACCCTGAACCCCCGGGTGGGAGTTTCTTGCGGAGGATACTTTGGCTCGCCGGGGATTCCCCATCGCCGATTCCTGCTCCAGTCTCTGGATAGCTGGGAAGGACAGGGATTTTCCCGGGACCTGAGTCAGGAAGCGCTGGATACAGGAAGCATACCCGATATTGTCCGAATTTCAACCGGTACTGCACTGTTTTCACCTCTCTTCAATGGCTTGAACTATGCCCTGGAAGGTATGCTTGAATTGCCACCTTTCCCGCCATTAGGCAGAGACGAAGATGGTTTGTTTGGAATTCTGACCACACTCCTGGCTCCAGGATCCCTGATCGGCCATGGACCTTTCGGACTGGGACACAAGAGGTTTCAATCCAGAAAGGCAGAGAGCAATGATATGGGCTCAAGCCCGGTAATGGTTAACTTCATCATAAGAAGCCTGCTTTTAGACGCTCCGGTATTCGGCTCCCATTTTGAAGCCAGGTGCATTCAGGCTGGAGAATACCTATGCCAGATATCACAGTTGGATCAAAAGGATTTCCAAACCTTTCTGCTGCAGCGCTATGCCAGGTTTCTGGAAGGACTCCTGGCCGGAGCCCACTACCAGTACGACCGTATCAGCCGGGAGATACCGGAATTGGCAGCCACCTCCCGAAAATACCTGGAGACCATGGAAACCCAAATAGACAACTTGAGTATTCTGGAACCCGTTGAGTTCGCCAGCCATCCTGAAACTTTTCAGCCCTATTTAGGCGACTTCGGCCGGGCACTGAAGCAATGGCCCAAGCTCTATTCGTTTTTTATGAACCAAGACACTGTGTAGCCGCCGAGTGCATCCATAGGCAGCAAAGATGGCCAGAGGATCAGCATATAATAGTCAGCCCTACCTCGACAGCCCATCGTTCCTGCTTTTTGCCGAAATTGAGTTTCAGGAGAACGCTGATCCCAAGGCCATCGCTATCGGTATTTATTTTTAAAACCGTTCTCATAATTCCATACCGGCCAGCCAGTCGGCCAGAATCTGCTCGCGCTCGTGCAGGCTGCGGCCGGCTGCACCGCTGGTATCGCTTGACAGTTCGCCGGCAATTTTACCGTCCAGAAGATAGATCACCCGGTGGGCCCTGGCGGCGACGCGCACATCGTGGGTAACCATCAGGATAGTCACACCGGCACGATGAACGACATCGAAAATGTCCATGATTTCACCGGCAGTTGCCGAATTGAGGGCTCCGGTCGGTTCATCCGCGAAAATGATACGGGGTTCTCCCATCATGGCCCGGCAGATTCCGACCCGCTGCAGCTGTCCACCGGAAGCCTGGGTAATGGAACGTTTTTCCAGTCCGGCAATACCGGTTTTTTCCATCAAAGACTTCGCTCTGGCCCTCAATGCCGATAAATTCCGGCGACCATCACGCAGGCTGGGCAGCAGAATGTTGTCCAGAATATCCAGATGCTTGAGCAGGGTGGGCTGCTGGAAGACGAAGCCCATGCGAGTACGGCGCAAATCGGCCAGACCGGCTTCGTGCAGCCCGGTCAGCATTTCGCCTTCAAACAGGATACTGCCGCTGTCCACGCTGTCCATCCCGCTCAGGGCATACAAAAGTGTAGATTTGCCCGAGCCGGAAGGACCCATTACCGATACAAATTCGCCTTGGCGGATTTCAAGCGAAATGCCGTCGAGGACAGCGCGTTTTTCAGTACCTTCACCGAAAGTCTTACTGATGGAATCTGCCTGTATAAGTGTCTGCATGCTCAAGCCTCCTTGATATTGTCGGATATATGTATGCGGCCCGCATCCAGGCTGCCCAGAACCGTAGCGGCCAGCACTGCCACCGAAAGTGCCAGCGGACTGAGAATATATGCATATATTGGGTTGACCACAAAGCGGAACGTTGCCACACCAAACGAGGAGATCAGCGCTCCGGCCAGAGCCTCGCCGGCAGTATTGGCCAGTACAGTCCCGACAAGAACGCCCAGCACCAGTACAAACAGCGAGCGGGCCAGATACTGCCGCCGGATGTCACTGTTGGTATAACCGAAGGCCTTCATTACCGCTATCGGGTAACGGTCTTTTACTACCAGAAGCCGCATAAAAAGCAGGATAATCAGAAGTGCCAGCGAAAGAGCCACAGCGATGGATACCGAAACGGACTTGCCTATGGCATCGGCAGTATGCCCGAAAGCCTGGCGGAAATATTCATCGATGTCAGCAACTTTGGCATACGGAAATTTTTGTGAATATTCAATCACCTTACTGGATCGGTCTGCATTGTCGGCCAACCGGACAGAAACGGTGCTCCACATCAAGTCAACAGAATCATTGGGGTAAACCGCTTTAGCGGTCCTGCCGCCGTTGGTTACATCCGAATAAATACCGCAGACGCTAAACTCCGTCTTTTGGCCGTCCCAAAGAAGCGTTATGCTGTCCCCCGTCCGCACTCCAAGTCCGGAGGCACTGAGAACAGAAAGGGCTAGCTCGGGCCTGACCGCGGTACTACCCAAAGCCGTGGCTGCACGTCCTTCATTGTAAACCAGTGGAAAAACCGAATGATCACCTAGCTCTACCAGCAGCCGCTCTTCGCTGCCATCAGGAAGAAAGACCCGGGTGTTGACAGTGTTCATAACCACAAAATCCAGGACTTCCGGGTCACGCTCCATATACAAGGCAAGCTCCGCTGTTTTCAGCCTGATATTTTCAGTCTGCTGAATGCCAAGATACAGGTCGCTCTGCCCGATTCCCATGTAGGTGACAAAACTGGGTGAAGACACCGTAGTGTGCAGGTTCTGCGGCACAATGATGATAAAGGCTGCCAGCGCCAGTACAATCAACATGGTGGCATACAGGCTTTTGCGGGAAACCACATCTTTGATTCCGAGAATCAGATTGGTATCAAGCAAACTGTTGTTGCGCAGCCGGAAACGGCGGCCGGCGGTCTTTTGATCCTGGGCCATACCAAAACGTACCGCCTGTGCTGGAGCTATCTTGCGAAATCGGTTCAGCACGCCGTTAACATATGCCAGAACAGCCAAAAAAACCAGAATTACACTCAAGCCGCCCAAAAGCGGTGCAAGATAACCATTTGCGCTGTGCCCCATGTACAGGCGGATGTTGGCGAGCAGAGCCTCAAGAAACAGAAGCGATAAAAGATATCCAGCCAGACATCCGGCAGCGGCAATGGCCAGATACTGGATCAGGTATATTCTCTTTATATCACCTACTCGCAGACCGATAGCCTTCATCACGCCGATTTCGCGGTAGTCATCCTCTATTTTGGCTAACAATGTAAAGCGTATGCATAGGAAAGCAATGGCCAGTACCAAAGCGCTGACCAGCAGTATCAGTGCTATCATCAAGCCATCCGAAAGGCCGTTCATCATCCGGAACAGCGGATAGGTGACAGCTGGACCGTTGGCTTCAAGGCCGGCTGCGGCGTATTCAGCCGCAAAAGCACCCAACTGATCAGGATCGTGCAGGCGGAACTGGATTAGATATTCAATGCTTCCCGCGGATTTAAGTGCAGCAAAATCAGTGTCGCTCACCAGAAAGCGCTTGGAAGAAGCCAGCATTGACTGCATCTGCGAATCACGTAATGCGCCGGCTATGCGCAACAGCCGGCCGGCTACGGTAAGGATATCGCCTGTCGCAGCCAGTCCCTCTTCAATATAAGCAATCGGAAGATAAACTTCTCCGTCTTTCGGCTCAATGAGTTTTCCGTCCAGATCTAAAAGCAGATCAAAGCGCAGGCTGCCCACAACCAGACCATTGTCCTGCACACTGTCCGCCAGGGTTTTGACTGTTCCATCTGCACGGCTGAAAATGAACTTCGACCCATCCAGATTAAGGAATTCAAGCACCTGAAAATCAGCTACTCCCTCAAGTGAGCGGGCGAAGGTTTCCATCCGGCCTGTATCCAGTGTTCCGGCATGCATTTGCATGAAATGAGGTGTCTTACCTCGGGTCATCATGCCGTCCACCGCACCGGCCAGATGTATGGTCAATATCGCGGCCAGCGAGACCAGAAGAGCGGCTGCACAGACGAACAGCACACTGGTAAAGGTTACCAAAGGGTTTTTGCGTACTTCATTATACAACAGGCGGACATACATGCCTTAACCTCCGTCTGGCGCAATTTGCACCTGAAACAGCGGCATACTAGCTCATAGACCGACTGTCTGTCTATGAGCTATAATCACAGTATGAGAATACTTATGCCACCGGAAAAACGACGTGACGAAATCCTGGATGCCGCCGAATCACTTTTTGCAGGCAAGGGCTATGACAATACCTCAACCAACGACATACTCAATGCCGCAGGTATAGCCCGCGGCACACTGTATTATCACTTTCCTTCTAAAGAGGATATTCTGGACGGGGTTATAAAACGCAGCTGCGCAGCTAGCCTGGCGGCAGCGGCCCGGGTTGCTTCTGATCAGACAATACCATTAGCCGAGCGACTGTTCCTGACCATTGCGGCGGCGCGACCGGAGAGTCAAACAAGTGAGTGGATGCTGGACGAACTGCATCGCCCGCAAAATGCTCTCATGCACGAGAAACTCAACAGCAGCCTGCTTGGAGGATTGGTACCGATACTCACAGACCTGGTTATTGAGGGCATCAGCAAAGGTGTATTCAAAACCACCTACCCACGTCAAAGTGTGGAAATGGTACTGAGCTATGGCAGCATGGCTTTTGACGAAGAAATATTCAGCAAAGATGAAAAAGAAGGGCAGGATCAGCTGCTCCGAATAGAGGCATTCCTGCACAATCTGGAACTGCTTTTTGGCGCGGAAGCAGGCAGCCTGAGAAAACTGGCGCATCACCTGGGCAGCGCATAAGTCCTGCCGGGTAAACTTACTCCTCCATATCGAATTCGCGCATATCGAACCAGTGGCCGGTCTGCGTTACCAAGTCCAGTTCGGCGCGCACGATGGCGGTATGGCCGTCCTCGATTTCCAGCAGCCGGCTGAATATTTTTCTGGCGTCGGCCGGCAATTCCTGCACCATGGAGCGGTAAAAAGCGCTGGTCTCTTCTTCGGACTTTAGGGCATCGGCCAAAGCTCCCGGCTTGCCGCTTTCAACCAGACCCGACAGGTCGGCCTTTACCCGGCCGATGGCAGCTGCCAGATTGCCGGCCGGCGGCAGCACACTGTCCGGAGCGCTGTCGGTCATTGTGCCGGTTTTCTGCCACTCCGCCAGTTTGTGCTGCAGGTAGGCCACATGGGAATCCTCGTCGCGCGCCATAATATCGTAAAAAGCCTTGGCCTCCGGCATCAGGGCTTTCTGTGCGGCCTCAAGATACAGATCGCGGATGCGCTGCTCGTACTCGAGCGCAGTCTGGAAAGCTTGTTCTATGTTCATGTGGTCCTCCTGTGAAGCAAATTGGTAATCTCATTATCGCCGACCAGCCGCGACGGCGCAAGCCCGCATGGAGGGCATCAGACTCCGTAGTCTGCTCCGTCGAGAGTCTGACCCCCTCCAGGTTTCTCTAGGGCAGTAGATTTCCTCAAGATACCTCTTTCTACTTGACATTGCGTTGATTTCATGAATATCTACAGCATGTAGATATTGAATAAAAAAATCTGGAGGAACAACGTTATGGCACGTCTGGAAAATCTTACCGAACGGGGCTACGAAACGCAAAAGCAGCTCGGGAACGCACTCATGGAGCTGATCATAGAAAAAGGCTACGAAAAAGTATCGATTAAGGACCTCACCGAGCGGGCAGGCATAGACCGTACCACATTTTATCTGCATTTCAAGGACAAGGACGACCTGTTTACCAAAAGCCAGATTGCCATCATCAATGAACTGGTGGAGTTGCGCCGAACAGAAGCCGGCCCGAAACTCGGAGTCCTCCTCGTCTTCAGGCATATGTCCCTGAATGCCAAACTCTATCAGGCAATATTCAGAACCGGCGGCCTGATCCCTGGATCGGCCTCTGTGGAGCAATATATCGCAAACAGTATTATGCCCCTGCTCGAAAGCGAATTGACCCGCTTCGGCATCAGTCCGTCCGTCCACATGCCGGCGATCGCCAGCTATATTTCCGGAGCCTTGCGCAGTCTGGCGCGCTGGTGGCTGGAAGCCGGCATGCCGCAATCTCCGGAAGAAATTAGCGAGCTGTTTATACGCCTGACCACCAAAGGCTTGCTGTCGTTGGCTGAAACCAGATAATTAGGTCCTGAACCAATTCGTTGAGGGTCGGCAAACATCCGTCAATATAGTTGGATTGAGCATCCTCATAATATCAACACAGTGTTGACTTTCGTGATCATACTTATTACTATATCTACACAATGTTGATATTTATAAGGCCATTGGCAAAGCTACGTCCACAATCAACATACAATGTATACGGGAGAAACCATGGGCTGTACCAAACAGATTCACTATGACCTGTTCACTTTAGCGCTGACCGGCATAGCCAATGGCTGTCTGTCGAACAGGCAAGCCCGCAGACGGGAATACCCTACAAAACAAATGGATAAACAGAACAGAATTACGAGGATCCAACCATGAAAAGAATTCTGCGCATTCTGGCGCTCATCCTTCTTGTCCTCGCGATACTGGCGCTTGCGCTGCTGCTTTTCATCGGTCCCCTACTCACAGCACCCCGTAAAACCCTCAGTACCCTGGCCAAAGAGTGGCAGGACCGGGGCGGTTATTTTACCTGGAGCTCGTCCCTGGAGGCAAACGCCCGCTTCGGGGAACTCGACATTTTCCATATAGCCGCGGGCAATCCCGAAAATCCGGCTATCTTGTTCATCCACGGGTACCCTACCAGCAGCTTTGACTTTTATGAGTTATTCGACCTGCTGGCCGAAGACTACTACCTGGTCGCCCTGGATACTCCGGGATATGGACTCTCCGACAAGCCCCGGGACGGGTACCTATATTCGATCGAGGACGACGCGCGCCTGGTCGATTATTTCGTGAGGAACATCGCGGGGCTTGAGTCTTTTTCCCTGTACACCCACGACAAGGGCAACAGCGTCGGGCTGGCCTTTCTCGATCTGTATTCCCTGCAGACTTCGTATACGATGACCCACCACTTCATCAGCAACGGAAATATATACCTGCCGCTGGCGG
>Ga0180007_10006221_pt1 | contig 11736 bp, 8 predicted proteins | sample MM_PC_MetaG_FD_121122 | JGI IMG/M metagenome (GOLD analysis project Ga0180007, IMG submission 121122) | Groundwater microbial communities from the Aspo Hard Rock Laboratory (HRL) deep subsurface site, Sweden - MM_PC_MetaG | ecosystem: Environmental > Aquatic > Deep subsurface > Groundwater...
ACGTTGCTCCATGATTCCTTCTTAATTTCTTCATTTTACCGCTGCTCCTTTCTATATTTTAAAATCAATTTAGAACAGCTTTACCACTTAAGCAACTGTACAGTTTTTCCCGACCAGCTCTTAGCCAGACCGCGCCAGGTATGGGGACAGTAGGAGCAGGCGCACCAGAGCCATAAACAACCCTTTGGAGATTAACAGAACCCACAATTGTTCCACCAAATGTTGTACTTCCATCATAGTCATTGTCAACACTGGGAAAATGCATAGCAGAGATAGCAGACAAATCCCAATTTGTTGGCAGGTATATCACATTCGAGTTATTATCAATAAAGTATGGAGTTGCAGATGAGTCATGGAAATAAAGACCGAGAGCCCCTCCCTCTATAGAAAGTCCATTCGGTACAGACACTAAATCTTCTCTTTCACCGCTTATGTCATTTTCAAGCCAAGTATCAAAAACCACCGAACCATCAGAATTCATATCTAGTGACATTCCTAATTGATGCCGGATATCAATCGCATTAATTGGAGCATAAAATTCAAGTTCTAAACATAAACCTAAATCTGCAGAACCAGTTATTGCATTTGTTAATGAGCCGTATTCTAGTTGAATAAAACCATTATTAAAAATTGAAAACCCAGGCAAATCATGTCTGGATGCATTCAGACCACCCCCTGCTTCGCTCCCAACATCGATATTTGCAGTTATCCCACCAGAAGGGTTATCAGTCAATGTAAGGGTGCCTGGATATTCTTCCTCATATGTCCAGCCTCCACCCAGCTCATATTCAATCGTAGTACTGGCGGCTGCATGACCAGCAAAGAAAATAATTGTCAATATTCCTATCGCCAATATCAAGCGTAGCTTCTTCATTTGCAAATTCCTCCTCCCTTTTTATTATTGATGGTTTAACTGATAAAAAAGACCGATAGGGGTCAAGTCCGCTTTTGGCTCTTATTTGTCATATTAACCCGTTCAATAATGCTGGCAGAACAATGGATCAGCACATCACTCAAAACTGAACAATACACTTTGAACAGAATAACTCCAATTACTATAAATATCTGAAAGCATAATTTCAGGCTTTAGCTTTTTCCTTTTAAAACCTAGGATTCATGAAACTGTTTTATTTCAAAAACAGAATTTATGTGGCTATAACACAAAACAATATACTATAAAAGGATAAACTAATTGTAATAGGCAGTTTTATTTCTCTTTTTGAGATGATAAAGGAGGAATGATGATGTATTGATTTATTACATGACCATCAACGTGAACTGACAAAACCTTAAAGCAGATACCGCAAACAAATTGCTATTCTCAAAAAAATGAGTTTGAATATTGGCAACTATAACGTGACAGCTTACAATAGGCTCATGATAAAATCTTTTGCCGACAAAGAAACGAAACAACTTTTTATAACAGGCAAATCAAAACGTTCGCCCTCTGAATTAATCAAACGGGCCATAAGGCGTTTGGAATATATACATTATGCATCAACCTTAAATGATCTCATGGTGCCTCCAAGCAACCGATTACACGCACTAAAAGAAGACAGGAAAGGTCAATTTCAATATCGATCAATACCCAATGGCGAATCTGTTTCAGTTTCGTTGAAGGCGATTCCTACGATGTTGAAATAACTGATTACCATTGAGGGATAGAAACATGACTATTACAAACACTATAAAAAGAGAATTCCCCCCAACACATCCCGGCGAAATGCTCAGAGAAGATTTCATGCCGGATTATGATTTGAACGCTACTTCAATGGCTACGGCTTTGGGCGTATCACGCCAGACAATTAATGAAATTTTAAGAGAACGGCGGGCCATAACACCTGCCATGGCATTGAGATTATCCCGTCTTTTCGGGAATTCTCCCGAATTTTGGCTGAATGCCCAACATGCCTGGGATTTATGGGAGTCCGAACAGCGGTTTCACAAAGAACTATCTCAGATTAAGCCTTTGAAGCTGCATGACATAGAAGTTATGATAGATAGATGAAGTATATGGGAATGTGAGATGCAGTAAATTATAAAGAGGCAGAAAAATGCAAATGTACATATGATGCCAAAGTATTTCTTACGCGAAATCCTTTGGCTTTTTCTTTCGGATTTCCTGAATAAATATTTTCCATCAGGTTTTTACAAGCAAATAAAATGATTTAATAATAGAGCCCATGCGCAACAACGGCTTTTTGTTTCGGTTATAAACTTTCCAAACCGGTTCAGAAAATCATCCCGATCGGAATCGGTCCTGAATATTTTGACCCGCTCAATTCCCCGTACAATGATATGATGAAGGGCTCTCGGTGCATCTACTCTTGCTTTTTTTGGCATGTTATCTTTTTAATATAAAATGTTTAGATTGGCAACTACAAATGTAAAGGGCGTACCTTAACTGTCCCTAAAATGTTTAGATTGGCAACTACAAATGTCAAGGGCGTCCCCGAACTGTCCCAATTATTAGCTTTTTATGAAGTGTAGTTGTTTAAATAGATAGTTTTGCTGCATAATAAGCTGAGCTTTTCTTTCAACATCATCCTGCAATTGAGATTTAGTCAGATCAGCAATCAATTTGTTAATTTTTTCAATTTTATCGTTATAGAGTTTTATGCAAATAGAACTCCAATCAATATCTTCTATCTCCCCACTTTTTCTTAAAGAACAAATGGTGCAAGGAACTTTGTTACCAAATGAATAAATTATCCGCTCAGTTGCATTAGTTTCTAAATTTTTAACATCATTAAACAAAAATCTAAAGTCTTCTGGCCTATACTCAATATAATCTTCTTCGGATTCTTTCATAGTTTCTGTTATTTCAATAGAGCCGTTTATTTTTATTGAATTTAGAATAAAAGAAATAAACATGTGCAAATCATGTAACGGAATTTCATGCATTACATCTATTATAAAAGCATAATCAGCGTCAAATTTTTTAGTATAGACTTCATGCATAGCAAGAATTTCTGATGAATGAACTTTATTTTCAAAACCTAAATCTTCAATCATTTTTTTTATTGGATAGACTTTTTTGTGGTTTATACCAATATAGTCTATAGTTCTTAATTGTTCTTTTGGCAAATCGCTTAGTCCATATAATAATGCACCTTTTCCACAGCCAATGTCTATTATTTTAATTTGTCTTTGCCCAAACAATCTTGCCAAAGCAAATGTTATATCTGCCCTATCTTTTCCTGTGTAATACTCAGCCTCATCTACTTCAAACATATTCGCATTAAGTATTTGTATCGCTAATGCTTCTAATGTTGGATTTTGGACTTGTTCAATTTTATAAGGTTTTACACCACTGGTTCTTGACATAAATAATAATTGTTTAAAATTTTTTAATACAAATTGTGAAAGTCTTTTAAAACCGTTTATAAAAGCTTCAAAATCAATCATATTTTCTTCTGATGAGTGAACTAAATTATTTCTCGTTAAGTTAATAACATTTAAATTATCTACATCTTCATTATTAAAAAATTCATTTCTTCCGTTTTTTACCCATTCCTCAAAGATTCTGCGCACCTTTCCTAAAGTTAATGGATTCTTGCTTACACGTATACTCAAATCCGATAACATAACATCCCAATTTTCAATTCCGCCATAATTTGCTAAAATTGCAGAAGAAACTATAGGCACTAGTTTTTCTGCACATCGAATGTAATATGCTGTATTATCGATAAGTTTTTCTGTCACAATGGATGATAAAACTTGTTTAGCCGCTTTTTCATAAACTTCATAAAAACTTTTATCATTAATAACACCAGCGCATTCTTTGTAGTTTGCATATATATCCTCTACTAGTTTTATTTTCATAGGTATTCGATCACATATACCTTTGATCTGAGGTACAAAACTCAATGCTTCATATGCTTTTGGGCTTACTCTTGGCAAAATAATGCCTTTATAATAATCACTATTAAACGTTTTTAATGAAATAAGTGTAGTGGTTTTAATTTGAAGATTATTTATTTTGGCATAATCATGTAATGACCAAATAAACTCATCTCTAAACGAACTCTCTGATAAAACTTCAATTAAATAATTTACTCCTTTTATACTGCTCCCTTGAATAAAATTTATAATAATTTTATTCTTATCGAGTTTTGTTAAAACATCAGAAACTAATTTCTCAGCATCTTTTTCAGATCTAGAATAAGAGCCAATTAGTATAAAAGCTCTTCTAAGTTTTTCTGAATTGTTTATAGCGATATTTTCGATTAGATAGTTCCGTTTAAGGTATTCATGATTCTCCTCTAATTGTTGATCACATGCGAGTGCACTGTAGATTCCACACAAATGGCTCTCTATATCAATAGTAGAGTCATTGATGGCCTTATTTCCAATCTCTACTCCATTAAACATATAAAATTTTTCTGCAATAAAGATTAAGGCTTCCTCCAAATAGTGTTTTTTATCACTAAGCAAAAACTGTATAGCAGGTTCGCAATTTAATATATCCAGTATTGCTATATCAAAAGTTCCACAAAGCCAAAAAGTGACAATACCTTCTTTATACTCTATGTTTTCTAAAGCATCTATAAGTCTATCAGTTGTATAGAATCTAAATATATATCGTTTATCAATATATTTACATAGATTCGGATTAAGCGAATATTTAGACATAGTTACAACCCTCTATTTTTGGCGACTCATAATTAAAGATCGAGTTTGATTAAAAGGCGGAAGGATTATTTCACCTATTTTGGGGAACTTAGTATATTGTTTTTTTGCTTCCTCCCCAAGATCTTCTACACGTTTACCTTCAATCTCTTCTTGTTCTATCAAATATGTAATAAAAACTTCTGTAGAATCTAATCTGTTTTTTATTCGATTGGCTTTAGCTATGTCCTTTTTTTCATATAATTCCATCATTAAATTATGATATTCTTCACTCATAAATGATGAATGTTTTATGCAATCAAGATATGCAGTTTCTGAGCAAAGACTATTTAAATATTCCCTACCCTTAAAGGTAAGCCGAATAAAACTTATATGATCATTAATCTTAGTACCTTCATAATGAGGAGCCTCAACCAAAGCAGCCTCTAGAAATAAATCCAACACTGATTTTACAGCATCTTTAGGGTATCCAATTACTTCCATAGTTTCAATTAGTTTAGGAACAAACACTTTATTTGAAAATATATCTAACGCTTGCAACGTTCTTAATCTAATAAGATTATTAAAAGGCGATTGTTTATCTTCATTATCAAAAAGATTAATAATCAAAGTAGAAGGATTATCTCCTACGTAGTATAAGTTGTTACCAAGCATAATCGCTCTTAGAAAATCATAATATCTAATATTTGAGTATTTCTCTTGTCTTTCTTCTGGATAAATATATCCGGAAGAAAGTGCAACTCTAATCATTTTCAGCATATATCGATAATCACCACCGGCCATTCTCTCGATAAAGTTCAAAAGCTCTTCACTTAATAGAGAATCAAGAGCAAACTTTAACAATTCATTTAATGAATCGATATCAAATAACAGCTTTTTACCGGATAAAGACTCTATTTGTATTTCATTTTTTCCAATTTTTTCAAATAAGGATTTAATTACAGTTGAGCTTAAAGCATAATCAATTCTTTTTTTTAATAATTCTTTTATGTTAGGTGAAGATAGGTTTAAAAACCTTGGTTGATAGGCGGATATCCAAGAATGAGTTAACGCTGTTGGCACAGTATATGATCTTGTCGTCATGATGATTGGGCAATTATATTCTGCTCTTAGTCCTGATCCAACTCCGAATGCTCTATTTTGAAAGTCGAGGCTATAATGATCAACATTATCGAATATTAAATAAACTTTTTTATTTATAACATTTGTGATGTACCGAATCCTTGCAGCATTAAATGCTCTTTTGTTTCTGATATTTTTTAATATGTCATTTAATCTTTCGGTATCAGCAGCTTTCTTATCAACAAGTTTTTCAAGTTCTAAATACAAATTTTCTGAGCATGCCAGCTCCTTATCAAATAAAATAAGGCCAAAATTTAGATCTGGTTTTGAGATATCAGGATATTTTGTTGTTAATATAGCATCGACTTTATTCTCTAAGATATCTAAGATGTCAGCATCCTCAGATCCAATTTCTCTTAAATCAATTAATAATCCTTCTATTCTATCATCCAAATGAAGTTTTTTTGCCTCGATTTTAAAGAAATGATTGATAAATGTGGTTTTGCCAGAACCAACATCCCCAATAATTAAATATGGGTGATACGAATCTTGAATAGATGGAAGACGCTCATTTAGAAAGGATGAAGGACTAAAATTACCAGGACATAGTAAAGCACCTGGAATACCTGTAGTTATTGAGAGAATAAATTGCTCATCGAAATCTCTGCTTCTTATCGGAGAATAACATTGCTCTAATAAGTCATCATCATTTGCTATCTCACCAAAAATTTTCGATAAAATTGACCCATAGAGATGCCAAAAACTATCCGGGGTTTCTCGGATTGCAGACCGGTTAAAGGATTCAATTGTTCTGATATAGCGCATTATCGCCTCCAATTAAAATACATTGCTTTCATTACTAATGGTAGACTATTTGCGAAGACAACATAGCATCACAAACACAAGGATACGACTACCGTAAATACTTCGGGGCGTGTTTAGGGTCGGGTATTTAGAAATTGATATAGACCATTTACCCTTCCACTATCACCCCCCCGTTTTGTCGATCAATCAATATAGCAATACCCATCCCCAACTTTTCCTCCTTCACCGCATGACTCTTTCACTCACTACTCCTTGCCGGTTTTTACCTGCGCTCTCGGGATACTTTATCTTCCTTAGGAATCTAATGGGATACAAATGGGCAAGCCCATTATTCATTTCGTGCCAATGATTTATACTTATACTTTTGCATAGCGAAAATACCCTTTGATATGTTGTGCAAAATATTTTCCTTTAGAACTTGCCTCCATTATACCATTATAAACATTCAAAGGAACATCGAAGTATTGGTAAACTGCACCGCTATGAAATTCTACTTCGAGAGTGTTTGATCCTTCATCAAATCCTATTGATGAAATGTTTGATGAATCAACTGGTGTTCTTTTCATTTTTAATTCTTCCTTTACTCTTGATAGAAATGGGTTTTGGGCTCTCCATACTTCTAAAAATTCTTCATAATTTGGGTTTGGTTCCATTGGCATACCCCAACCACCTGGCTGTAATGAATCTTCAGTTGGTGTTTCATCATAAACAATCGGGTCTTGGCTATCCGGTCTTTTCTCTTTTGGTGGTGCTTCAATAATTGTTCTCATAGGCAATTTTACAGATTCGCCAATAATTATTGCTTCACCAGTTCTAAGAATTGGTAACATATTTGTCAGCCCGTCTAAATTATCAGGCAAAGCGGCACTGATGTGGCCTCTGTCAGTAGCATTAGCAAGGCGCATTGCGAAAAATGTTCCGCACTGAGAAAGAATTGTAGAGTTAATTTCAGAAGGTCTTTGGCTTACAATCATTGCTCCAATACCGTACTTCCTACCTTCCTTTACAATTCTCTGAACAACACTTGAAGCAATGCCTTTGAAATTATCGTTCAGATAATTGTGAGCTTCTTCCATTACAACTAATAGAGGTCTATGTCTGCCGCCTTGTGATAAACGTCTTGACCAAAATAATCCTTCATAGAGAACTCTTAGCAAAACTCCTACAATGGTGTTAAGAATATCAATAGGCACGCCTGATAGATCGAGAATAGTTATTGGCTTATCGCTTCCAATCCATTCTTTTAATAATGAATCGAGGTCGCTTTCAACTTTACCATCTAACTCAGGTGTAAATTTCCCTGGGTGAAAAAGAAAATCGTAACGAGGGATTCTAAGTTTAGAACCTAGTGTCTCAAGTTGACCTCTAATATTTAAAGTGCTTGTTCCGTATTGAATCTTTTCTTCATCCTCTTTGACATTTTTAACTTGTTTAAATCGGGGTGGGGTTGCACTTGTAGCATCACCTTTCAATTCATTGCCATCTTTATCTTGTTCATATGCCCAATTTTCCTTTAGAGGTTTCTTTCCTTTGTCTGAATAAAATGTAAAGAATGTTTCGTTCCAAAGTTCAAACCAAAGCTGGTTTAGTCTAAATGGAATTGGGCTGTCAACACTGAGAGTTTCTTTTGAAACTCCTTTCTTAGGATACTTTAAAAGTGTTTTTTCTTTTTGAGCTAACACTCTTTCTATTAAAGCACTTTTTTCCTTTTCTTTTTCATTGCTAAAATCTCCGAAACAAATCTGAGTGAGTTCGTCAAAATTTAGAGACCAATATGGAAGATATAACTCATTCTCTTGGCTTTTGTGGTCTTTGTCTGCATTCACTTTGAAAATATTAGCTCTACCTCTGAATGCTTGGCCATATTCACCATGGATGTCGAGAATTATTATTCTGGCAGACGGATAGTTTTTTGAATCAGATAACGCAGATAAAATACCTGCTACTGTCGTTGACTTTCCTGCACCTGTTGTTCCAACTACTGCACTATGTCGTGTGATGAGTTTATTTACATCAATCAATGCTGAAATAGATTCCGCACCTGCAATGTGTCCGACTTTTACAAAATATGGTTTATCAGGTTGACCGTAGATCCTTTTCAAATCAGATTCGGAAACCAAATGAACTTCATCGCTAATGGTAGGATATTGAGAAATTCCTCTTTCAAATTTTCCGTTTCGTTGCCCTTCTCCAACAAGTTGAATTGTGAGCCAACGATTACCATAGGGCTGATGCTTTGCCTGTTTTTCGGGAACTGCGCTTGCACCAACTTGGGTTACTATTCCAAACAAATCAATATAGCCGATAGGGATTTTTACAAAGCTTCCTATCTGTCCTATTCGATAACCTTCTCCGTCAACATAAGTTAATCCTGAAAGAGATTCATTAGCAAGCGTAACGCTAACGGTTGTTCCATTAACATCTTGTATAGTCCCTAAGTATGTTGATTTATTTTGCATCGTCTATTTTAAATTGTTCTAAACCAATAAGAGCTTGAAGAAAATTCCCAAGTTTTGCAAAATTTCCCAGTTGCAATTGGTAGTGAATGATAATTTCTTCTTTCGCATTAGCACATTCTGCCTTTTTTGTTTCAGTATTTTGAATGATTGCATCAGCTAAATTTTCATCAGTTAATGTTTCAGTTTTTGATACTTTCCATTTTCCTTGTTGTCCACCAATAACTGCTTCATCAAAAGTCCATGCACTCAAATTAAATCTATCCTTGGCATAAGAAAATGCTTTTTCATATCGGATAAATATTTTTCCTTCCTTGTCTTTATAAGTGTATGTATCATGAAGAAGAGCAATAACCATTGCAGTTGGGTTTGCTTTTAATGCGTTCATAATTGTATCGTTCAAGTGCATATCACGAAATGAATATCCGGTTGTAATCAAAACTGCGGATGTTTGTCTGAGAAAAGAATTCAACCGATCAATTAAAGCCAAGTATGGCAATTTTCTGCTTTGATCATACTTCAAGTGCGAAGGGTCAATAATGCAGGAGTCACCTGCCTTGACCTCTGTTGAACGGTAAATTTCTTGATTTAAATTAAGATACCAATTTATTGAGCCGTGTACTTTCCAAAGTCGAGTCCAATGTTTTGGAATCAGAGAATCTTCGATTGCTCTTAAATCAAAAAAGGGCTGTCTTGAGCCAACGAAACCATCAAAGTAAGCAACCCCAGTTTCTTCAAACGCTTGTTCTGTCAGTAAATCATAATTTGTGGTGAAACATTCAATAGGGGAATCACCTCTGTCAATCAAATGGATCCATTGTGCTAATTGATGGTAAGGGGTCTCACGATTTGGCAATCCAACATTTGTTTTCTCTACTATTTTTTTACAGATATCTTTTTCTAATTTCTTCAAATCATTTTCAGTCAACCCTCTCACATCTTTTGCACCAATTGAGACTTGTTTCAGTCCACGAACAAAACTTAAAATATCTTCGATGTTAGGATTCTTGTTGCCAGTTTTAATTAACTCTTCAAGCAATAAGTCATAATTATTTTTCTGATTCTTATCTTTCGATTGAAGTTCCTCACTTACAAATTTTGTGAGCCCAGCAATATCTGGAATGAGAGGACTTTTGCCCTCAGGCATATTTACAGCTAATGGGCAACCTGCCGAAAGAAAAAAACCGAGAGGTTTTTTGTTTTGAGAAAGGGTTTGTCTTAAATATTTTAACTGCCTAACAGGGTCGTGAAAATTACTCATTATAACCTTCCTTATTCAATATCTGTTCGGGCATAGCTTGGGGTTCGGTCGTGAAATATAAGTTTTCCCGCCTCCAATTGACATTTCTGAGCAAGTTGGGACACTCCCTAATATATTGGCAACCATTACTATCTGATATATCGAGTAGCTTTTCCAAGACTTCATGAAAATACATGAAAGTATAATTTCATACTTTGGCTCATTTCTCTTTAATACCTGATATTTATAAAAAGACTTATTTCAAAAAACAGAATTAGTGTGGCTATAACACAAAACTAAATATTAGCAAAGAATAAACTTTTTATAACAGGCAGTTTTCTTTCTCTTTTTGATAGGATGAAGGTAATGAAGTTAGATTTTGACCAAAGAAGAGAAATGCAAATGTACATATGACGCCAAAGTATTTCTTAAGCGAAATCCTTTGGCTTTTTCTTTCGGATTTCCTGTATAAATATTTTCGATCCGGTTTTTATCATTGTTTATCATTTGTGAATAGTGAAAACAGTGACCGCGTACCGGAGTATCTTGTTTTAAAAAAAGAAAATCCTTTAATGGGTTTACTTCGGTATATCCGAGTGACTGAAGCCCTGATTTCATGACTGTAGTGTATGGAAGGCATCCGCACATGGGATATGACTGGCCGTTAACTGTAGTTAATAATTCACCCAAATACATAAGACCGCCACATTCACCATATATGAAAGCGCCTTTTTGGCTTTGTTCAGATATAGCTTTTCGCATTTTCTTATTTTCTGACAGTGCTTTTGCATAAAGCTCCGGATATCCGCCCCCGAAATAATAGGCATCAACATCCTCTGGTAGTGTAGTATTATCTGTGGGGCTGAAAAAAACAATTTCATATCCATGATGTTTGAGAATCTCAAAAGTCACCTACCACGCCCATAGGACGTGGTTTGATGAAGCCCCCTTGAAGGGGGCATTGTCATAGGGAAAGCCCCTGAAGGAGCTAATTATCTATTCGTCTTGTTTGTCTTGCTCTTTGATATATTTCCTTATTGTATCTTCATCTAATCCAACCGTGCTTATACAATATCCTGTCGCCCAAAAACTCAATCCGGTCATCCTCTTGGTATTTAATACCTCCCTGTGAATCCTGATTGCGCTTTTACCTTTTATAAATCCTACTGTATTTGAAATACTGTGTTTTGGCGGAATACTCAAAAGTAAATGGATATGGTCGTCTTTCGCATGCCCCTCATGCATTTCCATCCCTTTTCGTCTACACAAATCCCTGATGATTCCTCCAATTCTCTATCTGGTTTCTCCACATATCTTTCTATGGCGATATTTAGAAACAAATACCAAGTGGTATTTGCAGTCCCACATTACATGTGATAATGATTTCCAATCTTTCATAGGTTCTTCCTCCTGCTCCTTTCCAGAGCTTTCCCTGAGGAAGAACCTATACCTTGTTTTCTCCCCCGCCGGAACGGTCGAACCTTTTAGGATCGCACGGGCATAGCCCGTGGTTTAATTAAC
>Ga0180007_10006222_pt1 | contig 11735 bp, 11 predicted proteins | sample MM_PC_MetaG_FD_121122 | JGI IMG/M metagenome (GOLD analysis project Ga0180007, IMG submission 121122) | Groundwater microbial communities from the Aspo Hard Rock Laboratory (HRL) deep subsurface site, Sweden - MM_PC_MetaG | ecosystem: Environmental > Aquatic > Deep subsurface > Groundwater...
AAAAATGATATGATACGGCCAAGATACGGCAACAAAACCTGAGATTTTACTTGCAGCCGTTTTTTTTTCGGAACCACTTCATTATTTCAACCATGATTACAAACAGTTCCAGCCAAAGCGGCAAAAAAGTGATCATCAAATTTTAACAGATATTTTCTCATAGATAAGGATTTTTTTCATGTCAGACGAATTAAATGCAAAGCTCGGCAGCACAAAAGTTGTCTGGAACCTGGGCGACCTGTACACCTCTCTGCAGGATCCGACCATCAAAGATGATATCGCCTTTTGCGAGGAGGAAGCTGTCCTGCTTAAGGAAACTTTTGCCGGCAAGCTCGACACCCTCGACCCTGCCCAGCTTGCCCGCCTGGTCCGTCGTTTTGAAAGGATTGAATCCTTTATCGCCCGAATAGCCACCTATGCCTTTCTCAATTTCACCACCCAGATAAAAAACCCGGAGGCCGGCGCCTTCCTCCAGCAGATCAAGGAGACATCGAGCCGCATTGCCAGGGAAACGGTGTTCTTTGACCTGGAATGGAGCAAGCTGGACCAAAAAATTGCTGATCCCCTGCTCGAGGCCGAGGAAACCAGCCATTACCGCCATTACCTGCAGAATATACGTCGTTATGCCAGCCATATGCTCTCCCAGGCGGAAGAGACCCTGCTCATCGAGAAAGCGCCGGTGGGCAGAAGCAGCTGGACCAATCTCTTTGAAAAGGTTCTCGGCCATCTCCAGTTCGGCGAGTCAAAACGCACCGAGGAGGAGGTGTTGTCCGATCTCTACTGCCGGGACCGGGAGGTGCGAAGCAAGGCGGCGGATGAGCTGACCGAAGGTCTGCAAAGCCAGCTGCACATTCTCACCCACATCTTCAACACCCTGCTGGCCGACAAAATGATCAGCGACCGGCTGCGCAGCTATTCCTCATGGATCAACTCCATGAATCTCGCCAATGAACTGGAGGATGCCACGGTGGAGGTGTTGATTGAGGCGGCCACCTCCCGCTATGACCTCGTCAGACGTTACTATACGGTGAAGAAGCAGCTGCTGGGGCTTGACGAGCTGAAAGATTACGACCGTTACGCTCCCCTGCCCCATCTGCCCTCCGCCACTATCGGCTGGGATGAATGCAAGGAGATGGTGATCAACGGTTTCCGCAATTTTTCACCAAAAATGGCGGAAATCGCCTCCTTCTTCTTTGACCGCCGCTGGATCCATGCCCCGGTGCTGGATGGCAAACGGGGCGGCGCCTTTGCCCACCCCTGCGTGCCGGAGGTCCATCCCTATGTGATGGTCAATTTTACGGGCAATATCCGCGACGTCTCCACCGTGGCCCATGAACTGGGACACGGCGTTCATCAATACCTGGCGGCCAAACAGGGATACTTCAACAGCAGCACCCCCCTGGTGCTGGCCGAGACCGCCTCGGTCTTTGCCGAACTGCTCATCTTTCATGATCAACTGGCGTTGCTCACCGATGCCGGGGAGCGCAGGGCCTTCACCTGCCAGAAGCTGGAATCCATTTTTGCCACCGTCTTCCGCCAGGTGTCCATGAACAGGTTTGAAAGCCTGATGCACAACGCCAGGAGGGAACAGGGCGAGCTGTCCCACAGCAAGCTGAGCGAACTGTGGCTCTCCACCCAGGAAGAGATGTTCGGCGACTCGGTCACCCTGACCGACAATTACGGCATCTGGTGGTCCTATATCCCACACTTTCTCCATTCACCCGGCTATGTCTACTCCTATGCCTTCGGCGAACTGCTGGTGCTGGCGCTTTACAATCTCTACCAGACGGAAGGCGAGAAATTCATCCCCAAATATCTGCATCTTCTCAGTCAGGGCGGCAACTTGTCACCCTACGAACTCCTGCAGCCCTTTGGCGTTGATTTAAACGACAGGAACTTCTGGCAGGGAGGACTCTTGATCATTGATCAGATGCTGCAAAGTATTGAGTAAACGTTCTGGATGAGCCAGAAATACAAAATCACCCTTCTCGTTCTGCTGCTGCTCGGACTGCTGATCTATCTGGCCCCCAGACTCCTGGATGTCAAGGAGGTGCAGGGGGAACTTGTCCGGCAGGCAAGTTCAGCCCTCAATGCCGATGTTTCCATCGGTACGATGCGCTGGCGCTGGGCTCCCCTGCCCCACCTGACCCTGTTCGACACCACCGTCACCCACCGGGATTTTGTTCTGCAGCTGCCAAAAACCAGAATCTACCCGGACTGGCAGACACTATTCGCCGGCAGGGTGGCAATCGGTCGGCTCTATCTGCGCTCCCCCCATGTCACGGTGAACTCTTCTTTTTTTTCGGAAACCGCAACCGGAGAGGGGCATGGGCTCGTGCTGCCCATGGTCAATGTCACCGTTGATGACGGAACATTGGATATCGAGGCCTTTGCCAATGACCGGTTTCGCAGCAAAAAGCTCTCTTTCAGCGACATCAGCCTCAAAATCCGCAAAAATTCCGACCAGCTGGCTATCAGCCTGCAGAGCAGATCGTCCTTTGCCCGTAAGCTGTCGGTGCAGGGCAATTATTTTACCGATTCCGCCTCCTATGCCGGCACGGTGAAAGCTGCAAAATTTGACCTTGCCCAGCTTGGCGAGCTGAACTCAAACGTCATGAAACCGCTGGCTTCCCAGGTGGATTTCAGCAGTGACATTATCGGCCAGGGACGGCAGTCCCTACAGATCCTGTTCAGCGGTGATATCCCGGCCTTTTCCCTGCAGCGGTTGGAGCAGCCTGTGCCATTCCACTTCAAGGGCGCCAAGCTGCTGCTGGAGAAAAACGGCGTTGATCTCTCGGCAAAAATTTATGAGCTGAGCCTTGCCGACCCGCAGGTATCTTTTAGCGGCATTGTCAGCCGCTCCGTCACTGCCGATTCCCCAGAGCCTCTCTACCGGCTCGATCTTGCCGCCAAGGATATCGATCTGAGCGGGGTGCGCGCCAGGCTGCTCACCCTGCTCGGCGATGAGCATATCACCAAAACCGTGTGCAACGTGGTACGCGGCGGTCGGGCCAAATCCGCCACCTATACCTTTGACGCCCCCCTTGCCGGCTTCTCCCATCTGCAGTCGATGATCATCAACGTTGATGTGGATAATGCCGACATTCATGTGCCGGGAGTAGAACTTGATCTCGACCGCTCATCCGGGCCCATTATCATCAAGGACGGCAATATCCACGGCTACAACCTGACGGCACGACTCGGTCCACATTTCGGCTCAAACGGTTCTTTTTCCCTGGGACTTTCCGAAAACAACCACCTTTTCAAGCTTGATCTTGATATCGACGCGGATCTGGCCACCCTGCCCCAGGCCCTGCATCATCTCATCCATAATGAGAATTTCAGAAGCGAGGTGATGAAATTCTCTTCCCAGGGCCGGAAAATGGGCCACCTCACCGTTGGGGAAGATCTGCGCGATTTTACCGTGGATGTCAGCATCCCTGACATGCAGGGTGCACAGGTCAACTATGAACGGCTCAGCTGGCCCATCAACCTCAAGGGGGGCATGCTGCACATCCATGGCGATGAGGTTGCGTGGCAGAGGGTTTCCGCCGCCATCGGCCCCCATAATCTGATGGAATGCTCGGGACATCTTTCCTGGGGTGACAGCGAGATCCCCTTTGAGGTGAAGAGCGTGGCCGCAACCCTTGATGCCACCTCTTTGTTTGCTGAACTCAACCGCTATCCCGTCATTGCCGCCACCCTTTTACCCAGTGTTTCCTCCATTGCCGGGGTTATTTCCGTGAACCAGGGGACCGCCGGCGGGCCATTCCTCCACCCGTCCCTCTGGCAATACCAGCTTACCGCGGGGCTAGCCCAGATCACCTTCACCACCCCGCATCTGCCGGAAACCATCAACATCGATTCCGGCACCCTGGAAATGGCGGAAGAGCATGTTACCCTGACAGATGGCAACACCAGATTTCTTGACTCACCCCTGAAACTTTCCGCCGAACTTTCCCACCATCTCTTTTCCTCCTGGAAAGGCTGGCTGGAGCTTGACGGCCCGGTCACCACGGAACAGGGCAAGTGGCTTGCCGGGAAAAAATGGATTCCGGACCTCTTTTTTCCCAAGATTCCGTGCACCATCAAAAAGCTGAGAATTAATTTTGCTGACAGCAACGTGGCTGTCTTCGGCACGGTGCAAAACAGCTCTTTTACCGGTTCGCCGGTGGAAGCGGTGGTGGATGTAAAAGTAAAAGGCGGACGGCATGAACAGACCGGCCTGCACTTTTTCAGGGACCAGAAAGATGGTCTTGTCATCATCACCGGCGATACCCGCAGCGCAGCCCCAAAAATCTCCTTCCAGGGCAGCATTGACTGGCAGACCGTGGCCGCGATTTTCACTACCCGTATGGTATTAAACGGTGAAATGGAAGGCTTTTTTACGCTTACGCCCCCTGTGGGGGAGCGGCAACTGAGCTTCAATGGCCGGGCCGAGGCGCGCGATCTGCAATGGCTGTGGGGTGACTATTTACGGCAGATCGCCATTTCCCGGCTCTCACTTTTCGGCAGTGATCAAAACCTCTCAATAAAGGACCTTGACTTTACCTTTGAAAATGAACAGGTCACCGGTTCCGGCGAACTGCAATTTTCCCCGCGCGATGTGACCACGGATCTGTCACTGCATGCCCGGACCTTGTCCCAGAACACCCTCATCCATTTCATCGATGATCTGTCCGTATTCCTGGGCAAGATCAGCGGCACCGATAAAAAAAATCTCGCCTCCTCCCTGTCCGGCAATATTTCCGGCGCCATCAAGGTCAGGGCCGACGAATACCTGTTTGCCGAGACCATCAAGGAAGGCAAAACGCGCAATTACAAACTCACCCCGCTGCGGGGTACCATTGATTTCAGTAACAAGGAGTCAACCACCCTGATTCTTGAGGATTCGAGTTTCTGCGGCCTGGGTATCGACGGCACCCTTGCATGGCAAGACGAGCAGAGCCGCAAGGAATTCACCCTGAAAAATCCTGCAGGCTCCCCACCGCTTTTTGAGGAATTTCTGACCTGCGCCGGGGTGAAAAACACCCTCATCTCCGGACCTTTTTCCGTGAACGCCACCCTGATGGATGAAAACGGCAATCTCTCCTCCGGCAAGTTCCTGCTGCAAGGAAAAAACGGCGTGCTGGGAAAAATGGATATTCTCTCAAAGATATTCAAGCTGATCAACTTCACCGACCTCTATCAGGGGCTGTTTTCCAGCGGTTTCCGCTACAAGCTGCTGGAAGTTCACGGCCATGTGGTAAAAAATCTGCTCATCCTCGACAAGGCGGTCATAGATGGCGAGGGGATGGATATCATGGCCCAGGGCAACATCAATCTGCAGACCCTTGACACGGACTTGACCTTTTTTATCGTACCGTTTAAAACGATTGACAAAATCATCAATATGGTGCCGCTGGTGGGTCGGATCATCGGCGGCAAAAAACGGCATATTGTCACCTATCCGGTGAAGGTGACCGGTAATCTGCGGGACCCTGAACTCAGTGTCCTCTCCCCGACCGCCATCGGCAAGGCCGCCGTGGATTTTATTTTTGATACGCTGACCCTGCCCCTGGATCTTCTGCCCATGCCGGACGAAGCACAGCCTGAAGAACAGACCAGCGGGGAGGAAATGAAAAAAGAAATGCCTGAAAAGGACGTGACTGCGAAATGATTGTCAAGATAGTGGGAATATTTTTTGTCGTGGTGGGTACGGTCATCTCGTTGATCTTCTGGGTGCCGGGGCTCATCAACAAAGACCATCTGCGGCAGATCATGGGGCAGCGCTACCCCATGATCTATTTCATTTACTTTACCAACGGCCCGCTGCTGCTCATCATCGGTGCGCTTATGCTGACCTTTTTGCGCTGACCGCGTTCCTCAGCACCCTGCTCCAGATCTGCCGCGTCGTGATGAAAATAGAAATGCTCACATATGCCCAATATGCGAGCATTTTTTATTTTGCTGCGACACAGAAACCGGGCGAAAAGACATGTATTCAAGATGCCCTTATGTTGATCAAACGCGGCTCTCTCTTCTCCGCCGGCTTAAGGCTGCCAAGCCTGTCAGCCCTGAGCCAAGCAACCAGATGGCTCCGGGTACGGGAACAGCGGAAACTTGTCCACTGCGAACAGCTAACCCGTAACGCTCCTTGTCCTGATAGTCGTAATCCTGGTTGCCGTAGAGCATGTGGAAGAGCCAGGCGTAGTTGTCCGTTTTGATAACATGCTCCGTACCGGACCAGTACCAGGACGCAATTAAATTGTCAAAATTGGCGGCGTTTAATTCTGCGGTTGTAACCATTTGATAATCTCTGTCCGGAAAACTTTGCAATCCTAATTCTTCATAAAACAAATGCCCCATCTCGGAGGTGATTTGATTGTAATCGGCAGATGAGTTTGCTCCGGCACTTGGCAGCCGCCAGGAACTGTCGCCCCAGTCAACCCTATAAGCAGCATCAATACGGCAGGTTAAAGACGAATCAAGACTTGCGGCCCAGGTATTCTGTTCCTCCCAATTTGTTTTGTCATGAGTATAATCCAACCAGATGACCGAATTGCCGTTATTGTCATTGTCCCATATTAAATTGTAATCCGAGCCACCGTAAGTGGCGGTACCAATGGTGGTTAAGGCAGCTTGCGCCATGCCGGTCACGCTGAACATCAACAACCCAGTTGCCAATCCTGCTGATAACTTCTTTTTCATTTTCATTTCCTCTTCGTTTTGATGAGAACTTTCACAAATCTTCAACCCTGCGGTTTCCCGCCCCTCATGCGAAAATTTGCCATTATTTTGTCATGTTATAGAAGAGAGATCTTTCGGCTTTATCTGCATTTGCAAATCAAACCAGATAAATTACTTGTGTATTAACATATGGAAAATAATTCTACTAGGTATTTCTACTAGGTTGTTTTCCTGAAAGGACTTGCTGACCAAGACAAAACGCTGAGGAAATAACACTGGTGATGGATAATCTGAACACGCTTGAGCCAGGGGCTCTGCATGAAACATCCCCACCGGAAAAGGCAAAGGTCTTATGGGGCCGTTTCTAATCTATTTACGCACGAAGTGCATGGAAGGTGGCTGAACATGGCCGAAATAGAGTTGAATGAGCTCATTGGCCAATAACTCACCAGAAGATTTGACGATATCGAGGTCGTTAGAAGAGAAGTACGGAGATGGCAAGAATTCAGAAACAACAGAGGCGCCAGGAGGAAATTGGAAGTTTACTGCCAAGGAGGATGCACGGAGAGAGCTCTCACGTCTTTATACGCCACTTTGTTGTTGACGAGACACTCCTTTACCAACGGCCCGCTGCTGCTCATCATCGGTGCGCTTATGCTGACCTTTTTGCGCTGACCACCTGGTTCCAGATTTTCCGGGCCGTCTCTTCCTTGGAAAGCAGGGGAAATTCGGTCTGCCCCCCCTGGCGGTCAAGCAGGATCACCCTGTTGGTGTCAACTGCGAAACCACTGTCAGCTGCAGTAATATCGTTAATGGCAATAAAGTCGAGATTTTTTTTCTGCAGTTTTTCCCGGCCATACTCCAGCAGGTTGTCGCTTTCAGCGGCAAAACCTATGAGCAGCGGCGGGTTCGGTCGCTGATCTTTTATCTCACCGAGTTTTTGCAGGATGTCCCGGTTCTGCGTCAGGGGCAAGGAGATGTTTTCCCCGGTTTTCTTTATCTTACCGGCAGACAGCTCAGTCGGTCTGAAATCGGATACCGCCGCCGCCTTGACGATGATGTCAGCCACATCAAAACGGCTCAATACCTCCCGGTACATCTCCGCAGCGGTGCGGACGTTGATCAACTCGACGCCGGCCGGCGGTACAAGCCGGGTGGGACCACTGACCAGGATAACCCTGGCACCGAGCTGCCGGGCCGCTGCCGCCATGGCGTAACCCATCTTGCCCGATGAGCGGTTGCCCAGGAACCGGACCGGATCAAATGGTTCCTCGGTGGGGCCGGCGGTGACCAGCACCGTTTTACCGGCCAGCTCCTGGGGAGTCAGGGCAGTAATTACCGCATCCCGTACCTGATGCCATTCCGGCAGACGGCCGGGCCCTTCCTCGCCACAGGCCATCATGCCGCTGTCCGGCTCAATCACCAGATAGCCGTACTCCTTCAATTTTCGGATATTCTCCTGGGTTGCCGCATGCAGGAACATCTTGCTGTTCATGGCCGGACAGACGATAATTTTCGCCTCACTGGCCAGAACGATGGCGGCCAGCAGATCATCGGCCATGCCATGGGCAAGCCTGGCTATGGTCTGGGCGGTTGCCGGGGCGACCAGGATGAGATCGCTGGAACGGGCCAGGCTGATATGAGGAATATGCTCTTCATCCCGAACGGCAAACATCGCCCCATGGACGGTGTTGCCGGTCAGGGCGGCAAAGGTCAGGGGGGTAACGAACTTCCTGGCGGATTTGGTCATGACAACCTTGACCTCCGCCCCTTCCCGCTGCAGGGAGCGAACCCAATCACAGACCTTGTATGCGGCTATGGAGCCGCTGATGCCGCACAGTATGTTTTTATTTTCCAGGACAGCCGCCATGGGTTTTAGTTTATTGCAGCGGTGAAACGGAAAAGTTGTCCCCACCACCGACACTACCGGCTCCAGCACCACCAGCAACCGCTTCGGCATCCTCGGAAATATAGATATTGACCACGGTCTTGAAATTCAATTTGTTTTCAGAGATGGTGATCATGCAGGTTTTGTCCGGCTTGGTGAAAATCAGCAGATAGTTTTTCGCCTTGACCACCCCGGAGAGTTTCCAGCCGTTCTTGGGCATGGAGCCCTCAAAAAAATCGGAAAGGGAAATCACGTCGATGCGGCCATCGAAAGTCAACACGCCGCCGTTAAAGGAATTGGTTTTAACGAACATGGAGTCTTCCCGGTTCATATCAAGTCCGTCAGGGATGAGAATCTCCCGGAAATCAGACGGATAATAGGGCTGGCTTGCCGAGGAATATCCCTCCTGGGAATCACCGCCACCCATGGTGCCGAAATTTGTGCAGCCGGTCAGCAGCAATAAAAGCAAAACAATGGCAAAAAAATTCAAGGAATAAATCTGGTTACTTTTGGAAAACATCGGTGTCCTCCTGCTAAAATGTTTTTAAAATAAAGCCGTCAAGCCCCTTGCGGGACGATTTCTGCTTGTGGTGCAGCGGATGACCGATGGCGAGCACCGCCATCAGATCATACTGCGAAGAAAGATCAAGTATCTTATTCACTTTATCTTTATTTTTCAGGATCTGCCCAAGCCAGACCGCGCCAAGCCCCAGGGCCTCGGTGGCCAGCAGCATATTTTCAATGCAGGCCCCGGCAGCCTGATGATCCTTTACCGCATCATACATGGCTTCCTTGTCAAGATAGACGGCTATGAGGGCGCGGGCGGCAAGAACGATGTGGCTGTAATGGGTGGTTTCGCTCAGTTTGTTTCTTGTTTCATCATCCTTGACCAGGACAAAACGCCATGGCTGATTGTTGAGACCGGATGGAGCCCAGATGCCGGCCCGGACAATCTCCTGCAGGTCGCTTAAGGCAACATCCTGATCGGTAAACTCCCGGATGCTGCGTCGTGCATAAATGGCTTCCAGAACTGTCTGCGGCATGAAAAAACACCCCCCTCTATTGTGATGGCGGATTTACCCCACATAATTACCCCTTTGTTGCAGGAATTTCAATAATTTGTTAGATGAGGTGAGCAAAAGGTGCATGGTCGCTTCACTTAAAAACAGAACTTGAGAAGATAACTTACCGTGTCAAAAAAGAAAAAAATTACTCCGCTGCCCGTGCTTGACAGAGATGCCGCCCTGGTGGATACCCATTGTCATCTTGATATGATCGATGACGGACTCTATGCTGACCGGGTCATGGACCGGGCCATTGCCGCCGGGGTCAGGGCCGTGATCACCATCGGCATCGATATGGAAAGTTCACGAAAGGCGGTGGCGTTTGCCCGCAACCATGCCGGGGTCTATGCCTCGGTGGGCATCCATCCCCACCATGCCGGCGATTTAAACCCTGATACCCTTGCTGAACTGGAACAACTTGCCGGCAATGAGCGGGTGGTGGCCTTTGGGGAAATCGGCATTGATACGGTGAAGGATTATGCACCCCTTGCCGTGCAGCACAGTGCCTTCACCAGGCAGCTTCACCTGGCAAAAAGGCTCGGCCTGCCGGTCATCATCCACAACCGGGAGGCCCATGAACAGATTTATGAACTGATTTGTGCCAATGGTCCCTTTCCTGCAGTCGGGGTGATCCATTGTTTTTCCGGTGACGGCGCAACGGCGAAAAAATTTATTGATCTGGGCTTTTATATCTCCATTCCCGGGGTGGTAACCTTCAACAATGCGCTGATGCTGCATGATGCGGTGCGCGCCATTCCCTTAAGCCGCCTGCTGGTTGAAACGGACGCCCCTTTTCTGGCGCCGTTTCCCTTCCGGGGCAAAACCAATGAGCCGGTCTACACCCTTTATACGGCCCAGAAGATCGCGGAATTAAAAGATGTGACACTCAATGAGGTGGCCGGACAGACAACGGCCAACGTACAAAAACTCTTCGGGATCTCTGTGTAGTCCGCAGAGACTCTTCCATGCCCTACCCTATGTCAGCCATTAAAGAAAATTTAGAGAAAATAAGAGCGAGGATTGAGGCAGCGGCTTTGCGAGCGGGCCGGGATTCCCAGTCAGTCAAACTTATTGCGGTGAGCAAAAAAATCGACAGCCAGCTCATCGAGGAGGCCATTGCCTGCGGACAGACCCTTTTCGGCGAGAACTACATGCAGGAGGCCAAGGAGAAAATCAACCTTCTGCATACACCGGCCCAGTGGCATTTCATCGGCCATATCCAGTCCAAAAAGGCCAAGGACGCGGCAACGCTCTTTGATCTCGTCCACACGGTTGACCGTGTTAAACTTGCCACGGCATTGGACAAACACGCCGGTCTGGCAGGCAAGACATTATCCGTTCTTGTCCAGATCAATGTGAGCGGGGAAACACAGAAGGAAGGTGTGGCGCAGGAAAATGCGGAAGAGTTGCTTGCCGCCATGGGCGAACTTCCCAACCTCAAGGTAAAAGGCCTGATGACCATGCCGCCGTTTATGGACAACCCGGAGGAGGTGCGCCCCTTTTTCCGCACCCTGCGGCTGCTTGGGGAACATTTCGCCGCAAAAGGCTACTTTGACCGCCGCGACGCATTTGAGCTGTCAATGGGCATGTCCGGCGACTTTGAGGTGGCCATAGAAGAAGGGGCAACCCTGGTGCGGGTCGGCACCGCGATTTTCGGCCCCCGGTTGTGAGCCGGGGGTTTGGAGATAGGCGATTTGGGATTGCGGAATGCGAATTGACTCGAACCAGACAGGGCGGTTCTCGAACCACCCCTGCCTGTCTTCCTCACTCCTCACTCCTCACTCCTTACTTCTTACCTCTCACTTCTCACTGCCAATCCCCTCGATCAGCCTTACGATCTCTCCATCATCAGGGAAACGGCCGATTGCCGCCTTGGAAAAAATCTTTTGTCCGTCAATCACCACCTCGAATACCCCGCCTGAACCGGCGATCAATTCCACCTGGGCCGCGAATCTATTCACTAATTCCTCTTCCAACCTGGAAGCACGTGGCTGACCTGGTCAAGTAAAAATGGACACTTTTGTTAAGCGGCTTTTTTCAGAAGCCACAGTTTCTCGAATTCTTTTGGGCTGACATAACCCAGATAGGAATGCCGCCTGTTGCTGTTATAAAAC
>Ga0180007_10006223_pt1 | contig 11734 bp, 9 predicted proteins | sample MM_PC_MetaG_FD_121122 | JGI IMG/M metagenome (GOLD analysis project Ga0180007, IMG submission 121122) | Groundwater microbial communities from the Aspo Hard Rock Laboratory (HRL) deep subsurface site, Sweden - MM_PC_MetaG | ecosystem: Environmental > Aquatic > Deep subsurface > Groundwater...
CAAGGAAGAACTATTGAAACATCAATCCCCATAAAAGTAATAGAAGAATTAATCGTTTAAATAATTTTTTAGAAAAAACTGGTGAGTCTATTACTTTCTTGTTAATTACTCACTGGACATTCACTCGTAACATATATTAAGCTATTTTTTGGATTTTCATTCAAAAGATAAGATTGACTTTAAATGAAAACTAAAAAAACAGTCATCAATGTTGCATTACAAAAAGAAATTTGTGAATTATATAATCAAAATAACTCGTTAAGATCAATTGCTAGATTAAAAAATATATCCCCTAATACAATAAAAAAGTACTTACTTCTCAATAAGATAAAAGTTAAAAGTAAAAATATCGTTTACAAAATAAAAAATGATGATGAATTATTAATTGGATTATATTGTGGCATATGGGCAGGTGATGGAACTCAATATTTAGATAAAGGTTACAGAATAAAGATTTGTTGTGATAGTCGTAATGAAGAATTAATAAAATTTATTCAAAACATCTTATTAAAGCTTTTCAATAAAGAAACTTCTGTTATTAAAGAAGCCAGACATCGAGGAATGATAAGATTTAATTCGAAATTCATATATTATTTTGTTTATCACTATTTAAGTTTTGACAAAAACAAAACGCACTCTATTTCTCTTAAGAAAAATGTGGATGATTACTCTGAACAATTTTTAAAAGGATTTATTTTAGGATTAATGATAACAGATGGATATCTTAAAAAAAGATTTTATTTCAACACGACTTCTGAAAGATTAGCTAATAATGTATTACTAATTCTTAAAAAATTCAATTTTGAAGGACACAAATATACTCATAATAGAACAAAGTTTGGTTGGAAAAACTTACACATGATTTCTTTAAAAAAAATTAATAGTCAAAATGCATTGAAATTCTTAAACAAAATACTAAAAGAAGCAGAATATGAAGAAGAATTCTTTTTTCTTAAAGGATATAATGGGCCCGTCGAGATTTGAACTCGAGACCACTCGATGTCTGCCCAATCAGGTATCAGTTTTGCCATCCAAAAATGATTCGAGCACTCTACCAGACTAAGCTACGGGCCCAAGCTTTAACAAAAACTTTCTTATAAGTTTTTGGAACTAAAAATCTTTTTCAGATTTGTGAGTATCAACCTTGAGGAGGATGAACTTCCCTCCGGTTAGGACGCTAAGCATCATTTATTAAATAAAGGAAATTAAAAAGCGCCTCCGACCAGGATCGAACTGGTGACCTTGCGGTGACTGCATAACCTTTAACAGCCGCACGCTCTACCGCTAAGCTACGGAGGCAAACTCTTACATGCTTTCATCTCGAAGGACTCGATTTTTCTTTAAATAATTTTCTACTATTTATGCTTTTTCTTTATTTCCATAAACTTCAAGGCTAAAGACAGGAATAATAAAAAATATATTATCGAAAAAACCATACTTGCATTAGTGTGAAAAGCGTTTAATGCAAAGTCTGAAGACCATTTCGCACCCAAAATTATCAAAATATAAACTCGCAGAACATTTAACATGAAAATACCTACAACTCCAGGGATATACAGTAAAAGAGCTTTCCATATTTTGATTCTGTTCCAGTGAATAACTATTAGCATAAAATAAGCGAGTGTAAAAAAGCCTATACTTTCAACTCCTGAACAAACGTCATATACTCCTGCAACAAACCCTTGTATTCCAACTCTTGGAATTTCAGCCTTTAAATTGATAAAAGCTTTAAAACCAGTAATTTTGAAGAGAAAGAATATTGCTTTTGCAACAATGTTTGAAAAAAAGTACCATTTAGTTTTTATGAATTCTGAAAATCCATAAATCCAGTAAGCAAAGATTGTTGAAAAAAACAATTCTTTATAAGAATTTTTTATGATGAATTTGCTAAATTTCAATCCAAATACTGCTATGAACAAAGATATTATTCCTAGTATTCGAAATATAAACCCTAATTTAAACAGTAAAGTGAAAAAAGCATTATTATCTGTCACAACATACCATAAAAACTCTTCTTGCTTTTCTTGCCAATTTATTCCTTCATCAGATGTTATAAAGCTACTGCCTTCAACATAGACATTCTGAGAAATTATTATTATATCATCATTGTTTTCTTTATTTGATTTTACTTGAAGAATAAGCTCATTCTTTCCTTGCAGTAATGCATCATTTGAAATATTTAATTTAAACTCGAAAATTTCTTCAGAGTTTAGAGAGGAATATTTATTTGTTATATCAAAAGAATCATTATTAACAAACAGCAAAATAGAGATATCTTCATCTAACTCATTATTTCCATTTGCATCTCGCCAAAACCCATGCCATTTAACAAAATATTCTTTGTTTTTAAGTTCTTCTAAATAAATTGTTTTTTTCAAGAAAACAGAGTCATATTCATTACCACTAATAAAAGGCTTGTTAAGAGCTAAATGAGTATCTGAAACTATATTAAAAGCAAGAAATCTACCGCCATCAAAATTCAAATTGCTGTCTTTAATCTTCACCCCTTCAGAAACAATGAGAGACATATCCGACTGTGTATAGAAAGATCCAAAAAAACAAAGTAATGCTAAAATACTAAATATGACTATTTGTTTCCAATTAATCTTCCAATCATTAAATTTTTTGATTTTAGACCAGATTATAAAGAAAAATAATAAACAAGAAATAACTGCTAACTTAAATATTTTCAAGAAAAAGAAAGAAGCCCTCATAGCCCAAACATAATGGATATTAAGAAACGTTGCAAACCATAAAGAAATAGCTATCAACAATAAAAATATGAAGATGATAAACCGCCAGATAAAATTCTTTCCAATCTTCATTATAGAAATTAAAGTGACTATTGGTTTAAATAATTTTATCTCTTCCTTCTTCTGAAAAGCCAGAGAGGAATGCCAAGAGAAGACAAGAATTTTTTATTTTATTAAACTTCACTTGATGATGCCTTTAAATACAACTATTTTGCAAGTGTTTTGAAATATTCAAGTTTAAATGGAAGTTTTGTGTATATATTATTTATCTGTCTCTGAGAATTTAAATTAATCAAGTGTACTTTCTTCACTTCGGGGTATGTATTTAAAAATGCTTTAAGACTGAGGAAATCATCCTTTTTTAGATTAGTTTTAAACTTCACCTCTATTGGAACTTGCTTATGGACAAAATCCAATATTATATCTACTTCACGTTTATTTTTGTCCTGCCAGAATTTAAGGAATTCAGATTTTATGCCTGCTTTCAATAGCTCTGCAATAACATATCCCTCGAATAGAAATCCTTTATCAGCTCTTAGATTAACAGGATTAAAATTATTGATAAAAAAGTTTCTTACACCATTATCTATGAAATAAATTTTAGGTATCTTAACCAGTTCCTTGTTTTTGTTTGTAAAAAAAGGCTTTAAAATCATAATGAGGTGTGTTTCTTTCAGGATTTCAATGTAATTCTTAACACTCTGATAATCTAAAGAACAAATCTGGCTAATCTCGTCGTATTTGGTTTTTTGTCCATTGTTTACAGCTAAATATTCTATTAGTTTCTTCACACTAAAAACTTTCTCGATTCTTAGATATTCTATTAAATCTTTTTTCACATATAAATCAAATATGCTTTCAAGAACTTCAATCTTATCATTCTTGGTCTTTTGCAGAACCACTTCAGGATATCCTCCAAATATTAGAAACTCATTCAAGAGTTCAATCAATTTTGAAATAGGCTTGCTTAAGTCTTTGCCCTTTAGGTGATTAATATTTGTAAGTTGATTAAAAGCATTGTTTTCTTCCTTGAACCATAGAAACTCCTCAAAATCTAATGGGTAAAGAAGATTTATCTTCTTTCTTCCGGCTAAAGACTCCTGTATTTGCGCTTTAATTTTTAATGAGGATGAGCCTGAAGCGTAAATCTTAATATTATTAAAATTATCATACACATTCTTCATGAGAATTGAAATAACTTCATACCGTTGAAATTCGTCTAGAAACAGGTAAAAAAATTGTTTTTGATTTTCTTGATAACCATGTAATCTCAAAGTGTTTATCAAGTCTTCAAAAGAACTTACTTTCTCGAAATTGCTAAAAATATCTAAATCCAGAAACAGTCCTTTGTTCTTTAAGTTTTCACATATGTACTCATGAAGAGCTTTCAACACAGTGGTTTTGCCAACTTGCCTGGCTCCTAAAACTAAAGATATCTTCTTAGAGTTTTTCTGCTTCAACAATTCCTCAAAAATCCTACGTTTCTTCATTCTAAAAATTGCTTTTTAATTATTTTAGATTAATCTAAAATTTATGATAATCTAATTTTAGAATAGATTTATATTTAAATGTTTCGTTTTTCAACAACGAATTTCACATTCAAAAATAATCACTTAAAAGAATGAAAGAATTAACCACCTTTACTTCTTCCTCCTAAAAAACCAGAGAGGAATACCAAGAGAAGAGATGACAATAAAACAAAGTTTTTCCCAAAAAAAACAGATTACACTAACGAACTGCACAAAAGATGCTACTTTTGTGCAGTTCAGTGGTTGTTTTTCGAAACTTTTATAAACTTTTAATAGTTTATAGATTACATGAAAAGGATAAGAGATGCTTTATTACTTCAAAAAAGAGAATTGGGGAAAAATTTGGAAAAAAAGTATGTTGATAGAGATTTTGAGTTGTTTGAATTAAATAAGGACATAATAAAAGTAATAATTGGACCTAGAAGAGCAGGAAAAAGTTTTTTTGCAATGCACGAATTAAAGAATTTTGGTTATGCTAATTTTGATGATGAGATTCTTGTTGAAGTTGAAGATTATAATGATGTTGTAGAAGCAATAAAAGAATTATATGATAATCCTAAAGTTTTATTTTTGGATGAAATCCAGAATTTACCGAAATGGGAGTTGTTTGTGAACAGATTACAAAGACAAGGATACAACCTAATAGTTACAGGCAGCAATTCCAACCTTCTAAGCAAAGAATTAGCGACGCACTTAACTGGAAGACACTCAACAACAATTGTTTTTCCCTTCTCTTTTAAGGAATACTTAAATTTTTTTAATGAAGAACTGACAGAATCCGAAAAAAAATCAAAACTGATATCATACTTGAAGAATGGGGGTTATCCGGAACCATTAGTTAAAGATTTAGATTATCAAAACTACTTAACCACTCTTTTTGATTCAATATTATTCAAGGATATAATAAAGAGACATAATATTAAATATCCTAAAGGATTAGAAGAATTGTCTCGTCTTTTAATTTCAAACTTTGCTAATCTTACATCTTATAATAAACTAAAAGATTTGTTGGGCATTAACAGCGTTCACACAATAAAAAAATATGTGAGTTATTTAGAAGAAGCATTCATGGTTTTTGAACTTAAAAGATTCTCATTTAAAGTCAAGGAACAGGAAAAAAGCAACAAAAAAATATATATAATAGATAATGGGCTAATAACAGCAAAATCATTCGAGTTCTCCAACAATGTCGGCAAACTATATGAAAACGCAGTCGCTATTGAACTTCATAAGAAAGAATTAAAAAAAGAAATAGAGATTTACTATTACAGCAAGAATTATGAAGTTGATTTTGTGGTGAAGAAAGGAAGAAAAATAGACCAGTTAATACAAGTCTGCTATGATGCAAATGATGAAAGAACAAAGAAGAGAGAAATAAGAGGTTTGCTTCACGCTTCCAAAGAATTAAAGTGTGAAAATCTAATAATAATTACAGAAAATCAAGAGAAAACAGAAAAGAGTGAATGGTTCGGCTTAAAAGGCACAATCAAATTCATACCATTATGGAAATATTTACTTATGAAGTAAATACAAAAAAATCTTAGATTTTTGTTTGTGGCTATTGGAATAGACTAAAAGAATGATTACTTCCTCCTCTTAAAAAGCCAGAGAGGAATACCGAGAGAAGACAAGAAAGTGATGAGTTTGGGGACGAGGCCGAACTCAGGGACAATAAAAGATGGTCCGGCTGTTATTTTAGTACAAGTCCATTGTGAAGTTTTAGTTAAGTGACCCAGACAATCACCACAATTAGGAGCACCATCAATAAGTACATTAGGTGCGCTTAATACATAACAACTTAAGGCCCAACAATTATTATTTACTGTACATAGAGTACCGCACACATCCTCACAATTAGGTTGTCCGTTCACTAAACAAACACTTAAAACAAACACAAGCGCAAGCAATACTATTTTATAATTCATAATAAGCTAGTAAATGATTGAACAGTTATTTATAATTTTCGAAAGCAAACAAATTTTTTAAACAAATTTTTTAAACAAAACTGTTTTTATGTATGGATATGAAGAGAAAAATATTTTTGTTAACAGTAATAATGCTTATAAAATTAGAATTAGCTTCTGCTTACATTGATCCTGGCACTGGCGGTATGATTATCAGCTCTTCAGGCAGCATTATTGGTTTGATATTAGCCATGATTGCTGCTTTTTTAGGAAAATATTTCTGGAAACCGATAAAAAAATTCTTTTTAAAAATAATAAAGGTATTCAGAAGTAAAAAATGACTTTTCAAAAGTTTTCAAAAGTTCTCATCATCGGAATTGATGGAATGGATCCAATAATCGTTCAAGAGTTATTCTCTGAAAACAAACTACAAAACTTTCAAAGATTAGCAGAAGAGGGGTCGTTCTTGAAACTTAACACCAGCAATCCTCCGAATAGTCCGGTTGCTTGGACTAGTATTGCAACCGGTGTAAACCCTGGAAAACATAATATATTTGATTTTATTAAAAGAAATCCTGATAATTATATGCCAGAGCTTTCATTATCAAAGTCAGTTGGTGAAAAATATGAATCAATTGTTAAAGCAGAGTCATTCTGGAAGTACACTTCCAAAGCAGGAATTCCAACAACAATTATTAGGTGGCCGGTAACTTTCCCTACAGAAAAATTTAATGGAAAAATGTTGTCAGGTCTGGGTGTTCCTGATATCAAAGGTTTTCTGAGCGGATATTCTTATTATGCAGAAGATGTGGAAACAAAAAGAACGCAGAATAATATTCTGAAAGTAGTAAGAAAAAATGATTTGATTGAAACTAAACTATTCGGACCTAAAATTAGAACAGGAAAAAACATTTTTGATGTAAAAGAAATTATGCAAATAATAACTATCGACAATAAAACAATTGAATTAATAATAAATAATAAAAAACATTCTATTAAAAAAAATCAGTGGAGTAACTGGATAAAAGCAGAGTTTAAGATTGGATTGTTAAAAAAAGTTAGTGGAATCTTCAAGGTTTATATGAAGAGCATTAATCCTTTCAAGATGTACTTAACCACCGTCCAAATTGACCCCGTAAGTCCAATACAACCAATTTCTCATCCAAAAAATTATTCTAAAGAACTGGCTGAAGATATTGGTTATTTTTATACTCTTGGAATACCTGAAGAAACAGCAGGAGTTGAAGACGGCAGAATTTCTGAGAAAGCATTCTTGGAACAGGTTGCGGAAATTGAAGAAGAGAAGACAAAGATGTTTTGGAAAGAGTTTGAAAACTTCAAGAAAGAAAAACAAGCTGTTTACGCGTTTGTCTTTGACAGCTCTGATCGAATCCAACACATGTTCTATAACAAGAATGATAATAAAGAGATTAAGAGTTATTATTTGAAAAAAGATGATTTCATAGGAGAAGTTCTTGAACAGAGTGATGATAAAACATTGTTATTAATAGTTTCTGACCATGGAATTAATTCTTTCAAGCGAGCAGTTAGTATCAATACTTGGCTTGTTGAAAATAACTTCATGACTTTAACTAAAGAACTAAAAGAAGATGAGAATGAGTCTTTGTTCAAAAACGTTGATTGGAACAGGACTCAGGCTTACGCTGTTGGATTCAACTCAATCTATATTAATCTCAAAAATCGAGAAGGAAATGGAATTGTTGAAGATAAAGAAGAAATCATTAATGAAATCATCAATAAATTAGAGAAACTTAATGATGGTAAAAAAATGGTTGTAAATAAAGTTTACAGAAAAGAAGATATCTACTCAGGAAACTATGTAAAAGATGCACCAGACTTAATCATAGGCTTCAATAAAGGATACCGTATGTCATGGCAAAGTTCAATTGGTGGATTCACAAAAGAAATAATTACTGATAATAAAAAGAAATGGCAAGGAGACCATTTGATTGATCCTAGTTTTGTACCGGGAGTCTTATTCTCAAACATCAAATTTAAAAAACTCTTTGCCAACCAACCAGATATCACACCCACAATTCTTGATGCATTAAAAATCAAAATCGCAAACAGATTAGATGGAAAAAGTTTATTTGAATAAGATTTTTAAAGAAAAGATTATTCTAAGAGTAAATGGGGTTTAAGAAAGATTATCTTCAGAGTATTTTCATCAGATTTTTTATTTTTTCTGTTATATTACTCTTAGTTTATCCTCTAATAACTTCATTTGCAGTTCATAAATCGCATTTTTTAATCACAAGCGTTTTTGGAATATTTCTTTTGATTGCTAATTCTAAATTAAAGAACATTGATTTGAAATTTAATTGGAAAAAATCATTAGTCTTTTTTATCATTTCATCACTATTAATCATCTTAAGTTTCTTGCCTTACAAAAATTTTGACAATTATCTATCAGAAGGAATCTACATTGTTGAAAATACAAATCAAAGCTTTGAAAACAAAGTTTTTCTTGAAAAAAATAAATGGTTAAATATGAAATTAATTGAAGATACTCATCAAACAAAACAAGTTTTTATTGATGGAAGAGATTATGAAAATAAATCGTTCAAAAAAGAAGTCTTTCTAAAAAAAGTTCCAAACAATCCTAAAATAGTTTGGCATACTTCCTGGCATGGATCTCTTTTTAATGATGGTGTTTTCAACCCAAACGTAAATGTGTTTATGTCAGTGAATAATCAAGAATACAACATTACAAAACAATATCACAGCATTCAAGAATATCAATCTAAAATAATGCAGTTAAATGTTTCTAAAGAAGATTTAACTGAGGGAAAAAATGAACTTATAATCTTTGCCAAAAATTTCGGTGGCATCGGGGAAGATATTGGAGTTTCTACACAAAACTTGTTTGTTAATAAAAAATCTTTTGTTCAAAATAAAGAAGAGTTTGAATTATTAGAACCACAAGAATTTATTTGGTATGTCAAAACAGATAATACTTTTTTTTACAAAATGTTGTTTAAGTTTTCCTTTATTTTCAGAATTTTAAGCATAATTACTTTGTTGTTTGCGGTATTTGGAATTAATTATATAAAATCTACTTTTAAATTCTCTAAAAAAGAATTATTCTTCTCTATTATTTGGATTTATTTGATTGGATTATTTTCAACCTTTGTAAAAGAAGTAGCCTATTTCTTATCTCAAATAACTACTTTCACAATTTATGTCTTGCTAAAAATCACTGGCTTCAAAGCAAATCTTTTGTTAAATGCTTCGCAAAATTCAATATTTCTTGGTGAGTATCAAGCTAGTGTTGGATTAAATTCTTCAGGAGCAATTTACATGACATATTTCTTGATTGCATTCACAATTCTTGCATTGTTAAAATGGAACGAGTTCAAATTTAAAAAAACCTTGTTGTTTTATCTAATCGGCCTCTTTGGAATTTTCCTGCTTAACATTCTAAATCTTTACATCATAACTATTATTGGAAACTTTAAACCAAACATGCTTGATTTCGCAATGAAATACCTTCCCGATATTTTCATAATCATCTTTTTCATAATCTTTTGGCCGTTATTTATGAAATACGCTGTTAAAAATGGAAAAAAATAAACTCTACAAATTTGGAATATTGGTATTAGTTTTGGTAGTTATTAGTGTATATGCTTATCCAAAGATTAAATTATTTGACTCAAAAAAAGAAGTTCTTAATCAAAATAATGACTTTCATTATACTGCAGGACATTTAAAAGAACTTGCAGAAATGAAGAATAAACTAAATGTTGTTTTGATAGTGCTAGATACTGTAAGACCAGATCATCTTAGTTGTTATGGATATAAAAGAGAAACCAGTCCTAATATTGATAAATTAGCAGAAGAAGGAACATTATTCACAAATGCATTCACAGTCATTCCATATACCACAGCGTCGCATATTTCTTTGATGACATCAATATATCCTTTTGTTTATCAACCCAGAATGCCAAATGCTCAAGCAACAGGAGTTGTAGTTGTTGAAGATGAATACTTGACACTGGCTGAAATTTTAAAAACAGTTGGTTACAAAACAGCGGCTTTTATCAGCGTTAGTATGATGTCGCCCGCTTCAGGATTAAATCAAGGTTTTGATGTTTACAATTATTCAGAAGGTGTTAGAAGAGGTAATGAAACAATCATTGCAGCAAATATATGGCTTGAAAATAATTATGAAGAACCTTTCTTTTTATGGGTTCACTCATATGATCCTCATGACCCTTATAATCAACCGAAGCCATTTGATAGTATGCATGAAGATTTTGAGTTATACTATGATAATGTAAGCTTGTCTGATTTTACAGCCTTAAAACAAGCAATTACGAACTACGATGAAGACATCAGTTATGGTGATAAGTATATAGGCTTGTTACTTGATAAAATAAAAGATTTGGGTTTGAATAATAATACATTAATAGTGTTTTTGTCAGATCATGGTGAACAATTCGGAGAACATCTTGTTCCTATCTATCAGGGCATGGGGCCGCAAGTAGTGTTTGAGCATGCAAGAACATTATATGATCAAGAAGTCAGAATTCCATTCATAATAAAAGGTCCTGGTATTCCAAAAGATAAAAAAATTGATGCACTTGTTGAAAATATTGATGTCATGCCAACAATATTAAATTTGTTAAATATCCCTGTAAGTACCAACATACAAGGTAAAAGCACACTGCCATTAATCAAAAATAAAAGTTCAGAAATAAGAAGCTTTGTTTTTACACATCTATATCCAATCATCTCCCCTTATTATCGGTCGAGCATTAGAACAAAAGATTATAAATTAATTTACGACCATTATAACAAAGAAAGCCAATTATTTAATTTAAAAAAAGACCCTCAAGAACAGATTAACATATATGAGCAAAATAAAACTTTAACTCAAGAATATGAACATTTGATGATTAAGTTAATTGAAGAACATACTGAAAGTACAGAAATTGCTATTCATCAAATTGAATCCTCTGAAGCAAAAAAGCTAGAAGAATTAGGATATATTATTTAATTCTCTTTCAAATAAACAAAAATTATGAAAAACATTAATTTTTGAAATAAAAAAAATCTCAACGATTTTTTATATAAACAAAACCAAACTCATTCTTTTCAATACCGCTCTTGCCAACGCTAAAAGTTTTATTTAGGGCATAATTTTCTTCTAAAAATTTTAAAACAGTTTTTACATCAGAAAAATCTAAATCCTGCCAGTCAAAAACATTCGAAAAAATAACTATTGCATCATAATCAGGAGACAAATAGTTTTTATCTCTGTAAAAATCAAAGACGTCAAACCTTGAAAACTGGTAGTCATAAATATTTCTAACGCTTTCAGAAGTATCATAAAACACTTGTTTTTCAGAATAATAATCAAAGACGTAACCAAAAATTTCAGTTTTAGGGCTTTGAACACGTTCTAAATCCTTGTAAAAAAAGTAAACGCCAATAGTTTCAACAGATTTTAATGAATTAACGTATTTTGCTGAAAGCAAAATATTATTATCATAGAATTCATTTTTCAAGAGAGGACTAAAGCCAA
>Ga0180007_10006224_pt1 | contig 11732 bp, 9 predicted proteins | sample MM_PC_MetaG_FD_121122 | JGI IMG/M metagenome (GOLD analysis project Ga0180007, IMG submission 121122) | Groundwater microbial communities from the Aspo Hard Rock Laboratory (HRL) deep subsurface site, Sweden - MM_PC_MetaG | ecosystem: Environmental > Aquatic > Deep subsurface > Groundwater...
CGCAGAATCGGCCGGATCGGGTCGAGGCGGTCGGGGCGCAGCCCGGTCAGGGGCGACTGCTCGATGGCCGTCAGCAGATCCCGCGCCGCGAGGCGAACATTGCCGGAGATCTCCCGAAACTCGAGCTCACTCTGATTCCAGCTTTCCTCGAGTTGTTCGAGCCTGGCCTTGCCTCCTGTCTCTTCGCGATCGAGGCGCGCCAACGTCGACTCGAGGTCGCGCTGCATCTGCTCGAGCCGCTCCACTTCGGCCTGGGTGCCCTGATGCGTTTCGATCGCGTCGTCCACTGTGCGCTCGACGTCTTTCGCCGTCTCCTGGGCAAAGACGGCGCCGGCTACGAGCAGCAGAACCAGCGCGGTCAAGGCGGTTCTGGGCATGGCATCCCTTCTCTGAATTCGGAGGGAGAATACAAAAGGAGTCATGCCCAAGGTACGATGGAGACGGGATATCGCGTCAGATCATCTTGCCGTCCAGCTCAGATCTCGATTCTCTCCAGTTCATCGATGAATTCCAGATCGTCCCAATTCAGGTTCTCCACATGATCATGGAGGACGTCCCTGCCGCCGCCATCCGACGAACAGGAACTCGACGGCAGCGAAGGTGAAGCTGCTTTCACAGGCGGTCGGCGTCGACTTTTCGTCGTCCTACTCTCTGCGAAACCGTCACTGTCCTTCCCATGGAGCAGAACCCCGAGGTTGTGAACCATCGAGGACAACTCTGACGACTGGGCCAGCAACTCCTGGCTGGACGACGCCATTTCCTCGGACCCCGCGGCATTGGATTGGGTCACGGTATCGAGCTGCCCAATGTCGCGATTGATCTCGTCGATACCCCTGGCCTGTGCGGCCGAAGCGGTGCTGACCTGGTAGACCATCTTGTTCATGTCCTCGGCATCCTGGATGATCCTGACCAGGATATCGTTGGCCTCGTCCTTGACGACCACGCCGGACAGGACATCCTCCTGCGAAGACCTGATCAGCTCGGCCGTGTCCCGGGCGGCCTTGGAACTCCTTTGGGCCAAAGCCCGCACCTCCTCGGCCACGACGGCGAAACCCCTGCCCGCATCCCCTGCGCGAGCCGCTTCGACGGCGGCGTTGAGCGCCAGAAGGTTGGTCTGGAAAGCGATTTCGTCGATGGTCTTGACGATCTGTGCCGACCGATCCGAGGATTCCTTGATGCTGGCGATCGTGTCGCTCAGCCTACTCATGCTCTCGCTGCCGTCACGGGCCACGCTGCAGACGTGCTCGGCCTTCAACTGGACGTCTTCCATGTTCGTGGCATTCTCTTTCGAGGTCACTTTCATCTCCTGCAGGGCGACCGACGTCCTCTCGATGCTCGCCGACTGGATGCTGGCGCCGGAGGCCTGATCCTGGCTCGCCTTCGCGACGTGTTTCGAGGCCGACGCGACCTGGGCCGAGCCGTCTTCCAGCCCGACGATGATTTCGGTCAGCGACGATACGAACGATCGGGTCAGCTGGACGGCGATCAGGATTCCTGCCAGGACGGCGAGGACTCCGATCAGCGTGATGTCACGCTTGGTCGCCTTGGCATTGGTCAGCATGTGATGATCGATATTCACGTGATCGTCGAGAAGCGCGAGAACCCCATCCAGGCCCTGTTGAAGCAATTTGAGCTCGGGAAGAGTCTGGTCGGTGAAAATGGCCCGCACCTGGGCAAGATTTGTCATCCTGGCGTTGTGGGATCCGAGCATCAGGTCGATGAAACCGAGGACCTCGTCTCTCTCTTGTTTGATGGTTGCGAAGAAGTGTGCAGAAGCCTGGTCCCAATCTCCATCGCCCACCTCGGTCTTGATCGTCACCAAACCCTCATGCAGCATTCTGTGATGTTCGTCCAGATCGAGCCAGGTCAAGCCGAATACCTGGTCTGCTTCGGCTCTGGCCTTGATCCGATCAGAGTAGAGCCAGCGTCCGAGATCGCAGAGCTGGGGATCGGCCTCGACAGCCTTCAGGACGTCGAGATTCCTGTAGATGACACCATCGAAAACTCGTTGAGACCAGACGAGATGGGCGATTTTGGCATCATACAGAATCTGGCCTTCGATCGCATCAACCGGTTCGTAGATCTTGCTGATCGCCTGAGCCGATTCATGGAGACGATGATGCGCCCCCTCGATGTCCGAGAGCAAACGAGCAGATTCCGTAACCATGTGTTCGGTTTCGGTGCGACCATCTCCGGAAAGCCACTGGCTGAATCTGCAACTATGATCATTCAGTTCAAGCTCGCTATCTTCCATCACGCCACCGGCGACCATGGTGCTGATCACGTTCACCCAGTTGAAGTGGTCCAATTTCCGCTGGATCAATTCGGCCCGGATCTGATTGGCGTCGAGCGCGCTCGAAGCGTTGGTGACGACGCTCGATATGCCCCAGATCGATCGGCTTGCCAGGACGGTCAGAAACAGCAGGACCAGAATGAATCCTGCGGTGATTTTTTTTGTAATACCCATGGCCTTCATTACTCTTAGCTCCAGGGAGGAGTGGGCGAATGGTAACTCATCCCCTCATCGACGGAATATCCGGCAAGCTTGAGATATATCTTTCAGGTATTCGAATAGAACATCATCCATCCCTACTCTATTCATCGGGTTTGATGAATCAAGACTCGGTTGAGATCAGAAGCGACCTGAGCCGAAGTCGTCGCAGAAAAACCCGTGAGGCTGCCGAGAAAATCCCGATGGCGACGGCCTCGGCGGTAGGCGGGTTCGCGGGGAGGATGCGGCAGGTACCGTTCGATCGCGTCCAGATCGGGGACGATCAGCAACGTGGTGGTGTAATAGACCAGCCCCCGGGTTCGATAGATGCAGGATCCGCCGATTTTCCGATCGTTCAGCACGAGGTCGCTCACACCGTCGCTCGTCACTCCGGGGAACCCCGCTTCAGCCAGGCTCTCGATCATCCAGGCGGTCATTTCCCGAAAGGCGCTGGTGACTTCGCCGATTCCGGGGCGAGGAGCTCCAACCGAAATGATCACGTTCCCGGGGTCGATCACCACGGCGCAACCGCCGCCTCGCCTTCGGGACACGGGCACTCCGTCGGCCCGGATGGCCTTGAGGTTCAGCTCCAGCTCCGCCTTGCCCCCGCGTCCGATCACCACTTCACGGCGCTCCCACGCCACGACACGACGCCGCAACCGACCGTCGTCCCCGACCGCGGCAATCAGGTCGTCGTCGTTGTCCCAAATAGGAAAGTCGTTGTGGTTCGGCGTCGGCATGGCGGGATGATAGCAAGACCCGGTGTGAACACAAGGAAAGGCCCGTGACATCAGCCGCGGGCCATGATATCAGACTCGTGCAAGATCACTTGCGCCGACCGTCGAGGATCAATTCGAGCGTGTCCACGGCTATCCTCAATTCCCCGGCCTGGGCCGAGAACTCCTGGCTTGCCGCGGCGGTCTGTTCGGCACTGCTGGCGTTCTCTCGGGTCAGTCGATCGATCATTTCTACCGCGACGTTGATCTCGCGCACGCCGGAAACCTGCTCGGAGGTCGACTGGTTGATCTGCGTGATGATGGCCAGGACAGAGTCGTTGCCTTCGACGATCCGACCGAGGGATTCATCCAGTTCTCGACAGACATCCACGCTGCCTCGGGCGTAATCCTGCGATTTGGCGATCAGGCTCGATGTCGAACGGGCCGCATCGGCGCTCCGCTGCGCCAAGTTGCGCACCTCTTCGGCAACGACGGCGAATCCCTTGCCGGCGTCGCCGGCGCGGGCCGCCTCGACCGCTGCGTTGAGCGCCAGCAGGTTGGTCTGGAAGGCGATCTCGTCGATCGTGGCGACGATCCGTGCCGAGTCGTTGGCTGTTCCCTGGACCTGCTCGATGGCCTTGATCATGCGGGACATGGCGTCCTGACAAGCCTGGGTCAGGGAGTCGACCCCCTCGGCCGTTTCTGCAGCCGTGGCTGTACTGGCCGAATTCTCATGTGTAGCCGCCTCCATCTGTTGCAACGAAGCCGCAGTCTGCTGCAGGTTGGCCGCCTGGCCGTTGCTGCTGATGGCGATCATCTGGCTCGCTTCGGCTAGGCACGACGAGGCGTTCGCGACCTGGTTGGCACCCTGACTCAGGTCCGCCACGATGTTCGCCAGGACCCCGGTCACATTCCTGACCACCAGGATCCCCATCAGGACGGTCACGGCCAGGGCCACTCCCCCGGCGATAAGAGTCATCATCGAGCTGAATCGCAGACCCTCGGTGAAGACTGGATCCACCGATCCTTCGAAAGCCGCGGCTGAAGTCGACAGGGACCAGGCGATCCAGCCGGCACCACCAACGATCATCACGACCGGAGTGACCACGGCAACTGAGACGGTCTGGGCGAGATTGAGCTTCTTGAACATGGACTGATCTCCCACTCATATTTTCAGTCTTGGGGTTCCAGGACATGGATTCGGCCGGCATCCCTAGAACTTGAGAGCCAATCCATGGACTAGGGCCCATGCCGGAGCCCGGATCCGGGTTCTGATCGTCGTCTCGGGTCAGCGCCTGGGCGCGTGAAGATGCACAGCCGTGCCGGCCGCCACCTCCGCAGCCTCCATGATGGCCTCGCTGAGCGTGGGATGGGGATGGATCGTGTCGGTGAGGTCGGCCAGGGTCGCCCCCATTTCGATGGCCAGGGCGCCCTCGCTGATCAATTCGCTGGCATGAGGTCCGACGATTCCCATGCCCAGGATCAGGTCGGTCTCCGGCTCGCAGATGATCTTGACGAAGCCCTCGGTGCGCCCGATGGCCCGCGCCCGCCCCAGGGCCGACAGCGGAAACTTGCCCACCTTGATCGCCACGCCCGTCTCTTCGGCGTGGCGCTCGGTCAGGCCGCACCAGGATATTTCCGGATCGGTGAACACGACCGCCGGGATGGCCCGGTTGTCGAACTCGACCTTGTGGCCGGCGATGGATTCGGCGGCGATCTTGCCTTCGCGGCTGGCCTTGTGCGCCAGCATCGGGCCGTTGGCCACGTCGCCGATGGCGTAGATGTTCGGTTCGGCCGTGCGACACTCGCGGTTGGTAGCGATGACGCCGCGGTCGTCGACCACGACCCCGGTGTTTTCCAGACCGAGGTCTTCGGAGTTCGGACGGCGTCCGATGGCCACCAACACCCGGTCGTAACGTTTTTCGATCGTCTTGCCGTCGTGCTCGATCACCACGTCGAAGGCGTCGCCCAGCGGCGTGATCGACACGACCTTCGATTCGGTCATCACTTCGTGCATCCTGGAGGTGACCTGCTTGACCATGACATCGACCAGATCGTAGTCGGCGCCCATGAGCAGCCGCGGAAAGAACTCCACGATCGACACCTCGGTCCCTAGGCCTGCATAGACCAAGCTCATCTCCAAGCCGATGTAGCCCCCGCCTACGACCAGCAGGGATCCGGGCACCTCGGGCAGCTTCAAGGCGTCGGCGCTGGACCAGACCGAAGGATCGATCCCCTCGGGCAAGCGGTTCAGGCTCGAGCCTGTCGCGATGATGCAATGCTGAAACGACACAGTCCCGCCACCGTCGAGAGAAAGGGTGTTGGAGTCCTCGAAGCGGGCGCGGGCGTGGATCACCTCGACGTCGCGCTTGGCCAGCAGGCCCTTCACGCCGTCGCTCAGGGTCTGGACAACACCTTCGGTCCATTCCCTCAGCTTCACGTGATCCACCTTCAGCTCGCCGAAGCTCAGACCCATGCGGTGGGCATGACGCGCGGCCTCGCCGATTTCGACGGCGTTGATCAGCGATTTCGAAGGAATGCACCCCTCGAGCAGGCAGGTGCCGCCGGGACGCTCACGCTCCTCGATCAGCACGACTTCGTGTCCCAGATCGGCCAGACGCAGAGCGGCCACGTAGCCGCCGGGTCCCGATCCGATGACCACCGTCTCGACTTCCTGATTCAGGCTTCCCATCACCATGGCGTTTCTCCTAGGTATCGAGCAGCAGCAGGTTCGGATCGCTCAGGTTGCGCACCAGTTCGCTGACGAAGCGCGCCGCGTCGGCGCCGTCGGCCACGCGATGGTCGAAGGCCAGGGTCAGCGGCAGGATCTTGCGGATCACGATCTGGCCGTCGCGCACCACCGGCTTTTCCTGCACGCGCCCCATGCCCAGGATCGCCACTTCGGGGTAGTTGATCGTCGGGATGAGCGCCGTTCCGCCGAGAGGCCCCACGTTGGTGATCGTGAAGGTGCCACCCTGCATGTCGTCGATGGGCAGCTTGCCTTCGCGGGCCAGGGCGGCCTTGTCCTCGATCTCGGCGGAGATCTCGTTGATGCTCTTCACGTCGGTGCCCTTGATCACCGGCACCACCAGACCGTGGCCCGTGTCCGCCGCGAACCCGATGTTGTAGTACTTCTTGTAGATGATCTCTTCCTTGAAGGGATCGAGGCTGGCGTTGAACGCCGGTGCCGCCCTCAGGCCCGCGGTGATCGCGCGGATCACGAACGACAGCAGGGTGAGCTTGCCGCCCGGCTGACCCTGGCGGCGTTCCTTCATGCGCACACGGAACTCCTCGAGCTCGGTCACGTCCGCGTCGTCCATGTGGGCGACATGGGGCACCAGCACCATCGAAGTGGTCATCTTGCGCGCGACCTTCCGGCGGATCGAACGCAGGGGCTCGATCTCCACTTCGCCGTGCTTCGAAAAATCGGGCATCGGATCGAGGTCGAGGAACGGAATCGTGTTGCTGACGTTCGCGGCCATGCGGGTGACGGCGGCGACGTCGTCGGAGCGGGCCGGCATCGGGGAAGCGCTCGTCGCTGCCGGAAGGACCCCGTCGGCTGATGCGCGCACGTCGTCGGGGGTGACGCGTCCGGACGGACCCGTACCAGAGAGCGTGTTGATGTCGACACCGAGTTCACGGGCCAGCCGGCGTGTTGCCGGAGCGGCCGGCACCGGGCGTCCGATGATCGCGCTGTTGGGCTGGGTCTCGATCCTTTTGGCCGGTGCCTCCACGGCGACACCGTCGTCGATCACGACAAGCACCTGGCCGGTTTCCACGACGTCACCGACCTCGCCGGCGACCGACACCACGGCCCCGCCGCGGGGCGACGGAATCGTCACGGCGGCCTTGTCGGTCTCGACATCGACCAGCGGCGCATCCTCTTCGACGATATCCCCGGGCAGGGCGTGCCACTTCAGGATTTCGCCCTCGTGAATCCCCTCGCCCAGGTCGGGCAGCTTGAATTCGAACATGTCCTGTCTCCTAGAAGTCGAGAGCTTCCTCGATCCCGCGCCGGGCGCGGCCGACCGTCGGAATGTAGTTCAGTTCGCGCCCGAAGTAGGGCGTGACGACGTCGTAACCGGTGACACGCTTGGCCGGAGCCTCGAGAAACATCAGCGCCTTGTCGTTGATCGAAGCGATGATCTCGCTCGCAGCGCCGAAACTCCGTGGCGCTTCCTGGATCACAGCCAGGCGGCCGGTTTTGCGCACCGACGCGGCGATGGTGTCGCTGTCCATGGGCGCCACAGTCAGCAGGTCGATCAGCTCGATGCTCGTTCCGCGCGCCTTTTCGATTTCGGCCACGGCCTTCCTGGCCGTGTGCATCATGGCGCCCCAGGCGACCACGGTGATGTCCGTTCCTTCCTGCACCACCTGGCACTTGCCGATCTCCATAGTCTCGGGCGCGTCGGGAACATCTTCCTTGAAGGCGCGGTAGGAACGCTTGGGCTCCATGAACACGACCGGATCCGGATCGAGGATCGCCGCCCTCAGCAAAGCCCGCGCGTTGCGCGGCCCCGACGGGATCACGACCTTCACGCCCGGCATGTGGGCGTAGAACACCTCACGACTCTCGCTGTGGTGCTCAAGGGCCCGCACGCCGCCGCCGTAGGGCAGGCGCATGACCATGGGCACCGAGAATTGGCCCATCGTACGGGCGCGCATCCGCGAGCCGTGGCCTTCAAGCTGGGGAATCATCAGGTACGAAAAACCGCTGAACTGCATCTCGCCGACGGGCTTGAGCCCGCCCATGGCCATGCCGATGGCGGTGCCGATGATGGCGCTCTCAGCCAGCGGCGTGTCGATCACGCGCTGCTCGCCGTACTTGGCAAACAGTCCCTCGGTCGCCCGGAACACGCCGCCATCGACGCCGACGTCCTCGCCCAGCACCACGACGCTCTGGTCCTCGGCCATCATCTCGTCCATCGCCAGATTGATGGCCTGCACCATGTTGATCCTAGCCATGGGCGTCCTCCTTCGTGCTCTCGGACAGAAACTCGGCGCGTTGCTGTTCGATCACGGCGTGCGAAGTGCCGAACACGTTGTCGAACGCAGCGTCCATCTTGAACTCGGTCCGGGCCTCGAACGACGCAATCTGCCTGTCCATCTCGGCCTTGAACTCTTCGTGGAGCTCCTCTTCCTTCTTGTCGTTCCAGTATTTCCTGTCGGTGAGGTACTTGCGGTAGCGCACCAACGGATCGCGCTTCCACCAGATATCCTCTTCCTCTTTGGTGCGGTACTTGTACTGGTCGTCGGCCGTGGTATGCATCATCAGTCGATAAGTGACGCACTCGATGAGCGTCGGCCCCTCGCCCCGGCGTGCGCGTTCGAGCGCTTCCCGGGTCGCTACGCTCACCGCGAGCACGTCGTTGCCGTCGACCTGGATGCCCGGCATGTCATAGGCCACGGCCCTCTGGGCGATGGAGCGCGAGTTCATCTGTTTGGAGCGCGGGACCGAGATGGCCCACTGGTTGTTCTGCACGATGAAGATCACCGGCAGCTTCCAGGTCGATGCGTAGTTCATGGCCTCGTGCACGTCGCCTTCGCTGGTGGAGCCGTCGCCCATGTAAGTCAGGGCGCACACGTCTTTTTCGCCCTTCAGGCGCGACGCGTAGGCCAGACCCACCGCGTGCAGGGGCTGCGCTCCCACGATCACGCTGATCGGCAGGTTGCGGGGGTGGGATCCCTCTTCGTTGAGGTTGCCCTCCTCAAAGCCGTTGTAGTAGAGGAGCTGACGTTCGAGACTCTCGCCGCGCATGAGACGGGTGGCGTGCTCACGAAAGGCGCCGACGAACCAATCGTTGTCGCCGGCCCAGTGCATAGTGCCGACCTGGGAGGCTTCCTGACCGGTGCTCGGTCCGAAGGTGCCGATGCGTCCCTGGCGCTGCAGCTTGAGCATGCGCTCGTCGGTGATGCGCCCCCAGACCATGGCCCGATACATTTCCAGCAGATCGGTCTTCTTGAGCTTGGGGTCGAGTTCCTGATCGACGATGCCGTCCTCGTCGAGAATCTTCAGGGAGACGACTCGACCGATCTCAAGTTCCATCAGGGGCATGAAGGGTCCTTTCTCTCACGCGGCAGACCAAGAAAACGCCATCGCTCTCGCGGATGGGCGGCCCGCCGCGGCAAGCGAACCTGACGGAAACCATCCAGGACCGCTTATGTCCGATTTATGGTTGTGTCTCATAATCGCACTGAAAAGGGTAGTTCGCCAGTTATTTGATCCACCGGGAGGAGAAGCTGGTTCGCCGTTTGAATTCACTGGCCCCGCCCTTGCGAGACAGTTAAATTGGTGAAGCCTGTCGAATCTCGACAACGTCATCATGTGCGACCCGAAGGGAGCCCACCGTGTTGAAGGAGACTGTGCTAGCCGCTGTGAACAATCAGATCCAGGCCGAATTCCACTCGTCCTATCTGTACTTGTCCATGGCCGCCTGGTGCGAAACCAAGAATTTCGACGGTTTCGCCAACTGGATGCGGATGCAGGCCCTCGAAGAGCTCCAGCACGCCATGAAGTTCTTCGACTACGTCAACGCCACCGGCAGCTCGGTCATCCTGCAGGCCGTCGAGCAGCCCGACACCACCTGGGACAGCCCCCTGGCGATGTTCCGCGCTTCCCTGGCCCACGAACAGACGATGACCGGCCGCATCAACAAGCTGGTCGCCTTGGCCATGGCCGAAAGCGACTACGCCACCCACAACGTGCTTCAGTGGTTCATCAGCGAGCAGGTCGAGGAAGAGGCGACCGTCGACGGCATCTGCGGCAAGCTCGAGATGATGGGCGACAACATGCATGGCGTGTACATGCTCGACCGTGAACTGGCGGCCCGGGCGATCCCGACCGCACCGACGGCCTAGTCGTTCATCAGGAGGGATTCCCGGATCTCTCCCTCGATGGCCACGGCCTTCCCAGTGGACTGGTCGACGACGACGAAGGTGACTTCGGCGTCGGCGACCAGTTCTTCGTTACCGACCTCCCCACGCCTCACTTCCTGGCGGATCACGCCGCTCTTGCCACCGAGATGCTTCATCGTCGAAACGATGGCGATCTCATCGTCGAGCACGGCGCCCCGCCGATAGTTGATCGTGATCTTCACCACGACGAAGGCCCGGCCCCGGGCTCCCCATTCCTTCAGGGAAGTCGACCCTTCGACCAACCGCCAGCGAGCCTCCTCGAGAAACTCAAGATAGCGGGCGTTGTTCACGTGGCCGTAGAGGTCGAGGTGGTAGCCGCGCACCTTGATGACCGTGCGGTGTTCCATCAGTCCTTCTCCAGGGGTTTGTCGGCCGACGGCGGAACCGGTTCGGCCCAGCGCACGACCCGGAAGCCGAGTGACGGCAGGACCGTCGAAGGGCTCAACTTGAGACGCGTGGCGGAGCGACAGTTGGCTGCGGGATCACCGTAGGACCCTCCCCGCATGACACGGGATGCGCCCGCACTCGGCCCCGTCGGATCGATCTCCGGTTCGACCGTGTAACTTTCGGCGTCGTACCAGTCCCAGCACCACTCGAAGACGTTGCCGTGAGTGTCGAAAAGGCCCCAGGCATTGGGCAGCAGCGAGGCCACGGGCTGGGTCTGCATCCCGGAGTTCTTGTTGTACCAGCCCAGGCGGTCAAGCACCGGATCGGATGCGTCAAAGGGGTCGAATCCGGGATGGGTGATCGGGCCGTGCGCGAACGCTTCGTCGCGCTTCGCCCGGCACAAGTACTCCCACTCCGCCTCGGTCGGCAGGCGGTAGCCGACGGCATCCTGGTTCCAGATCACCGAAGGACCCGTGATGCTGTAGGCCAGCTCAAGGCCCTCGTCGTCCGAGAGAGCGTTGCAGAACTGGATGGTCTTGAGCCAAGTCACCGTTTCGACCGGCCGGTTGGCCGCACCGCCGAAGGACGACGGGTTCTCGCCGGTCACCGTTTCGTACTGATGCTGGGTGATTTCCGTCGCCGACACCAGCAACTGGCGCGAAATCGTCACCTCGTGCCGTGGAGCCTCGTTGTCGGGGCGGATCGGCAGATAGAACGGCGGCGCGTAACCGAGTTCCCACTCCTGGGATCCCATGGTGAACGAGCCGGCCGGCACGGCGATCATCTCGATCTCCAGTTCAGCGCGCGGCAGGTAGGTTCCGCCGACCTGGATCTGGGAGCTCTCTTCGAGCTGGCCATCGGTCCAGCCTCCGTCGGGTTCGATCCAGTCGGGGTACGGGAGCCAATCGACGGTGAACCGACCAGGGGGCAGATCGCGTACCGTCGTGTCGCCTCGGCCGGAGACGTCGTACTCGCCTTCGCCGTTTTCGATCTTCAGCACCCAGTCGAGGTTCAGGAAGTCGGGCGTGACATCGATCACGACCGACGCCGTGGTCGACTGCTGGATCTGGTAGGCACCGACTGCGGTGGCCGTCCCGCCGCCGACGACCGTCACTGAGACGACAGCCGGGTCAGGGGCGTCGTACCCCAGCACCGGCAGCCACGACACCTGATAATCGCCGGGCTCGATGTCGGCCAGGTCCTGATCGCCGGCGTACAGGGTC
>Ga0180007_10006225_pt1 | contig 11732 bp, 10 predicted proteins | sample MM_PC_MetaG_FD_121122 | JGI IMG/M metagenome (GOLD analysis project Ga0180007, IMG submission 121122) | Groundwater microbial communities from the Aspo Hard Rock Laboratory (HRL) deep subsurface site, Sweden - MM_PC_MetaG | ecosystem: Environmental > Aquatic > Deep subsurface > Groundwater...
CCAACGACGGCAGTTTTGACTGGACAGTTACAGATCCTGGATCAGTGAACTGCATGCTGAAAATTGAGCCATTGGGTGATGCCTCCAAAGGAACCATACAGGGTCTGTTTTCCATAACCGGTTTAATGGCCGGGTCCGCCTATTATTTCGCATTGATTCCATTCGGTTATAACGGGAGCAACCAGGAAACCTACAACTACTATGTTGATGGGAGTATTCCGGTAGCCTCAGCAACGACTCTGAATTCATACACCCTCACGGTCGCCTTGGATGGCGCCGGCTCTGGGACGGTTACCAGCAATCCCTCGGGCATTAATTGCAGTGGAGACTGTGCGGAAGTATATCTCCAAGGCACGGAAGTCACTTTGACGGCCACTGCCGAAACGGGCTCGAACTTTATCGGCTGGGGCGGCGATGCCTCTGGGGCGATCAATCCCCTGATTCTAAGCAATATTGATTCCGCAATGAACATAACGGCGAACTTTACCCAGTCACCAGTTAATGGCCCTCCAATCGTCACGTCCATTGCAACAGGAACCATTCCTGAAAATGCAGCAACAACAACGATTGTCTACACTGTAACCGCAACAGATCCGGATTCTGATACCCTGACATTCAGTTTAAGCGGTACAGATGAAGCAGCTTTCAATATTGATAGTACCAACGGTGTGGTAACACTGAAGGCTTCGGCTGACTTTGAGACTAAAAATATATACTCAATCAACGTGGTTGCCAGTGACGGTAGTCTCACCGGTTCCAAGAGCGTTGCCATCAGTGTCACAAATATCAATGAGGCACCGATCAATAGTGTCCCATTATCCCAGCAGGCTGATGAAGATACGAATTTTATCTTCTCCACTGTCAAGGGTAATGCCATCAGTATCTCAGATCCGGATATCGGAAGGAATCCGGCACAGGTCATCCTGAGTGTGAATAGCGGTACATTCAATGCTACTGCTTCAGGATCAGCTAGTGTCATCAACAATGGCACAGCGACCATCACCATCACTGGAAACGTCACAGACATTAACAATACCCTGAATGGACTGATTTATCATGGCAATTCCGGTTTTGCTGATATTGATACCCTGACTATTTTCACCAGTGATCAGGGTTATACTGGAACAGGTGGTGCATCTACAGACACAGACACCATTGATATAACAGTTAGATTGATAAATACCTGTCCCGTAGATTGGACTCCGAAAATCTACACTAATAGTACTAATTTTTATGGTATTGTTAGTATTGATGGTCAGCCAGCTTCATTAGGGGACAAGGTGGGTGCTTTTGTCGACAATGAATGTCGAGCGATGGGAGGGATTAGTATAGATAATGGGACGGCTTATATAAGTTTGGTAATAAATGGTGAGGCTCAAGAAATAGTAAATTTTAAAATTTTAAAAGCCAGTGGCTGTAAAATTCTTGATGTAAATTCTAACCTGCAGACCAACCCTGGAGGGACTATAGGCTTGCCACCAAATTATTTGGACTTATCAGTGGTAACAGGAGACCTCAATGGGAATTGTAAAATTGATCTTGAGGATGTTAAACTTGGACTCAAGGTTCTAACTTTTTACCAAAATTCTGCTGATTCGGCCAAAGATGTGGATAGTGACGGAAAAATAGGTTTAGAGGATACCATATACAGTATCCAACAAACCCAGAAAAATAGCGGAGATTAAAGTAAGTAATGGCATATAAAAGGGGGGTGCCTAAACAAATTGTAGGCAACTCCATATTTGGTATCTGGCTTTTTTCCAACTTTAAAATTTCAATTCAATTTTATAAGCCTGTGGAGGCGTTGCCGGTCATATTTATGCATTCAACGATATAATATAACAAAAACAGTTTGACAGGACCTGAAGCATTTTATGAGAAACTGACAAATTTTTTAAAAAATATGACCCTTATGGCAAATATCCAGATTAATAAAGCTTGACATTTAATTGTTTTGCTATATTATGTACTGAGTTGCGCTGATATTAGAGACGCGCAAAAGTTTCCTCCTTAAGGTGTATATTCCCGACAATCAAATGCGGTTTGCCCCCCAAAGTTAGAAGCTAGTATTTTTTATTTTTTATTACAGGAGATTGCCAACATGGCTAATGGTACAGTAAAATGGTTTAACGACTCAAAAGGTTTTGGATTTATCGAACAAGAAAACGGCGGAAAGGATGTATTCGTGCATCACTCAGGCATCAATACAACAGGTTTTAAATCCCTCAATGAGGGTGACCGCGTTTCATTTGATATCGAAGAAGGACAAAAAGGCCCGTCCGCAGCAAATGTAACCGTGATTTAGTTAACCGTTTTATTTGCGTAAAAAAAAAGTCATCATATGACTTGAACAATAAAGTCTCTGGATCGTTAAGGTTCAGAGACTTTTTTATTTTTGTACTAACCCCCATGCCCTGGCGGGCACAACAAATCATGAAAGAATTCGAAATATTGGCCAGTTCTTTCTATAAGCTATTAGCCCTGTCAACCGAGTATCAGTCTTTGGGGATCACACTCTTCTCTCAGGATTTTCAATTCTGTTTGTGTTGGCGGATCAGCCTTGGTTGCCATTGATACATCCATGTCAAATTCCGTATTTTCAAGAATATTTTCCGGTGTAATCCCCGGATAAAATTTATCCAGATACATTTTGCCCGTATCCTTATCAAACCGCATCACACCGAGATTGGTTACCACGGCACTGACGCCGCCGGGTCTAAGTCCTGCCGCCTGTCTGCTGTTTTTCCCCTCAAGTTGTCCAGGACTTGTCAGATAATCCAGTTTTTTCACAAATTTTCGTTTCTCATGCTGCATAAATGCAATGCACCGAGGAACAAAGCTGGCCACGTCACACCCTCCCCCGCTTCCAGAGAATCGGATTTCCGGAGAAAAATAGTCCCCGATACAGGTGGTGTTCAGGTTCCCATAACTATCTATCTGGGCTGCGCCCAGTATGGCAATCACCCGTTGCCCCGTTATCGGATTCTGCATGGTGGCAAAAGAATCGGTCAGCCTGGAATTTGAAGCGGCCCAGTACATGATTCGGGGATCTGCAACGGCAAAGGGCAATTCTTCCAAAAGGGAGTCTATGGCCCCTGTTTCAAAAAAAATCACGCTGTCCGGAGCATTGATATTTTTGGCTGCCATGGCCGCCAGCATTGAAATCCCCGTGCCGCTGAATACAATATCCCCATTTTTTATTTCCCTTGCCGCCATAATGGTCATGATTTCCTTGGGGGTATAGGGTTGAACCGTTTCCATATTAGTCCCTTTTCATATTAACGGCATAACCCGTTCTGGGGTCTGCTTTGATCGCATCAATTCTTTCCTGTCCAACCACATTTAAAAACCCTTGATGATCTTTAACACCATAAATATATTTCTCCTGGTATTTTTTAAATTCATCAGAATTTTTTGCTGCAGTGGCGAATCTGCGCAAATACTGAGAATCGTAGTCATAAAAGCCGAATACGGCCGTGGGATAAGCACCCAGGGGAACATGACACACGGCTGACACATGGATAAAGGGAATCTGATTCAAGTCTGGATTCTGCCTTAATTCTTGCTTTTCAACCAGTTGTTCACAAGTGACAATCACCTGTTTTGATGCTTTTACCTGTTCAATATCGGCAAAGGAAAGTCCTTGAATGCTGCAGGTGCCCATGGGATCTGCCTTTTGTACATGAATGATGGTGACATCCGGGTTGATGGCCGGCACAAGAACCACTTTGGAAGCGCCTGTCCAGGCGCCAAACGGGTTGTCGATAACGACCAGTTTTTCATCCACGATTTTAGGATCAGATTTCCGCATGGTTTTTGAAAATCCCCATGTGGTCAGGATATCTGATCCAAGACCTGAAAGTGTCGGCAAAAAGGGCAGTCCCATTGATCCTGCCATAAATCTCAGGCTCATCATATAATTTGAATAGTCTTCAAATAAAATTTCATTGTTCTGAACGGCCCGGGCAAAACAGATACAGGTCGGGGCGGCTTTCCCATTCCCGGCATATGCAATTTCCAGTTTTGAAATACTGCCCGCGCCAATGAGTTCGTCCAGTCCTGTGCCGTTTGAGTGGGCATACAAGTGCAAATCGTGAATATTCTGCCGTATGATTTCATATACGGCTGCCATGGGGTTCCGGTTTAAGGTAAATCCCCCTATGGATATGTGAGCGCCATTTTTAACATATTGTTCAATGGCAGTTTTAAGTGGCATTACCTTATTTAAGCTGTTTTCCATTATACCATACATCTCTCAGGTGGTGGTTGAAGTGGAACAATAAAATTTCTGGAGCGTGCACGCCATCATCAATGCAATAAAACCGGCAATGTCTGCCCAGTACTCCGGCCAGAAAAGCCCGACAGCTGCCACCCAGAAAAGAAGGGTTTCGATCAGGGTGGTTTTTCGTAAAAAATATCTTTCAATGGCCGATGCAAAGGCAAAAAGGCCAAGTGTGGTGGTTATCATGGTTACCAGCACTTCCCAGTGAAGCAATTCATAATTGGCCCCCATACCCAAAAGCGGTCGATATGCCATGACGATGGGGATGATATAAAGTCCCTTGGCAAGTTTCCATGAAGTAAAGGCGGTTTTCATGGGATTGGCCTTTGCAATTGCGGCTCCGGCAAAACTGGCAAGACTGACAGGAGGCGTTACATTGGCATCCTGGGAATACCAGAATACGATCATATGGGCAACCATGATGGGAACCCCCATATCCGTCAGGGCCGGTCCTGCCAGCGTGGCCAGAACAATATAACTTGCCGTGACAGGAAGCCCCATGCCCAGAACCAGGGAGGCAGCACCGATCAGGAGAATGGCAAGAATTTCTATGCCGAAACTTAAGTCAATGACCAGGCTTGAGAACTTAAGCCCCATACCTGTAAGACTGATCATACCAACTATAATGCCGGCGGCAGCACATGCCACTGATACCATGACAGCATTTTTCGCTCCGTTTTCAAGGGCTTTGATCATCAGTTTGAACTCAAAAATGCAGAATCCAAAAAAGCTGGTTCCATCATCATGGTTCAGAACCCAGCGGATAAAATTGGCAAAAATACTGATAAACAGTGTACTGACAACGGCAATAAACCCGGCCATCATGGGGGAATAATTGGACACAAGCACATAGATCAATATCAGTACGGGAATAATAAAATGCAGCCCGTGTTTGATGACATTCCTTACTTTGGGCAGGCTTTCTTTGGGCTGGCCTTCCAAGCCAAATTTTTGGGCTTCATAATGAACAAATATCAATACGGTAAGATAATACATGATAGCTGGTACCAGAGCCACCTTGATGATGGTCAGATAACTTGTATTGGTAAATTCGGCCATTAAAAAGGCGCCAGCCCCCATAATGGGTGGCATCAGCTGTCCCCCCGTTGAGGCGGCTGCCTCAATGGCACCTGCCACATGGGAACGGTACCCCACCTTTTTCATCATCGGTATGGTAAAAGAACCTGTGGCAACTACATTACCAATGGCAGAGCCGGAAATTGACCCCATAAATCCCGAAGCAACCACGGCAGCCTTGGCAGGTCCTCCTGAAAAACGACCCGTCAGGGCATAGGCGAGATCAATAAAAAATGCACCCCCCCCCGTTGTTTCCAGTATGGCCCCGAAAAGGACAAAAACAAAAACAAAGGTGGCTGCCACACCAATGGGCAGGCCGAAAATCCCTTCCGTGGTCAGCCACAGGGTAGTGGCAATCCGTTCAATACTGTATCCTTTGTGAATAATCAGTTCAGGCATATACGGCCCAAACAAGGCATAAACAATACTGATGGCACAAATCGCCGTCATAACAAACCCGATAACCCTTCGGCAGGCTTCCAGCACCAGCAGGGTTCCGATAATAGAGACAATCCGGTCCTGAAACAGCCAGTCTCCCTGGCGATCAAAAATGGCCGTAAGATTGTTGCAGATATAAAAAGTGCAGTATACGGACAAGGCAACCAGAATCCAGTCTATAATCAGGGAAACAGAAAATTTATCTTTTCTGCCGTAGGAACGACTGGATTTCAGTAAAAAGGTCAGGCTGAGAATGGCACCCAGGTGTATGGACCGCTGAACAAGGGCTGTCAAGGCGGCCACACCTGCCGTATAAAGCTGATAAAGACTTAAGGTCACAGCAATCGCCATGATGACCCATGCGGTTATTTTTATCAGGGTTTGATTGGCATCCGGCAAACCCGTTTTTTTCTCAGATGTCTTGCCTTGAAGTGATGTTACAGTATCAACCATTATATTCCCCAGAATAGATGTATTTGACTAACTTAAGAATTATTTTGCAGATCAGGGACCCTGAAAGATCGCCATATTTGATACAGCATGCTCCTGGGTTTGCCGGAAAACTTTACGGCCTTATGGGCAAGGGTATCTGAAAGATTAAACCGCCGGTTCCGCCATATAATGGTATGATCCACGCCAGGACTCCCCACCCTTAACACAAAATCACCAACGGGCATGTGCATATCTTTAATGGCTTCATAGATCCCTTCTTTAACCATCTTTCCCACACCAGGCATTTTCCCCATGCCGGCACCAAATTTTTCATAGCGCTCTTCTTCAATATAGAGCCTGCCTTTTTTATCCATGCTGTGTTCTTCCCAGATAGGAGCGTTTTCAACGGAGTGGTAATAATGGAGGGTAAACCGCTCGCCCGGTTTAAGAGGCAGAACAAGCACGGGTTTTTTCTCTTTTACCAGGGTGAGCTGAAGCTCCAGATCGCCGGGCATCAGCCAGGCGATCAGGATCAGTAATAAAACCAGGCCCGGTACACTGAAGATAATAAGTAAACCAGGCCTGGTCATCACGGTTGTTCTCCTTAAGGTATCAGCCGTGCCGGTACATCAATCCCTTTTTCTTTCAAATATTTGATGGTTCCCGGATGAAGCGGAATTGTAGAATATTTGACCGTATTTTCAGGGGTGGTATAGGCTGCAGATGGATGAATTTTCATCAGATAGGCATTGTTTTCAAACAATGCTTTTGTAAGGTTGTATACCAGATCCGTGTCAAGGGATTTCTGGCAGATCATCACATTCCAGACGCCAATGGTCGGGACAGCGGTATCAACCCCGCGGTAAATTCCTTTGGCAAGTTCCACTGAGGCATAGGTGTCCTTGAAGGCCAGTATTTTTTGGGTCTGCTCCGGTGTAAACGGTAAAATAGTGATATCATGGGTGGTGGACAGATCAAGAATGGAACTTGTACCCGGCCCCACAGACCATACGCCGATCTGGATAATATTATCCCTTAAGGCATTTGCCGTCTCTGTAAAAGACAGTCGGCTGTCCTTAAATGATGTCAACGGGATTTCAAGCGCTTTCAAAACTGCTTCTGCCATAAAATTTGTGCCGCTTCCCGGGCTTCCCGTGCTGACATTTTTATCCTTTATCGCTTCAATATTGGTAATGCCACTTTTTTTCAGGACAACCACCTGGAGCAGATTGGGATACATGATGGCCATGGAAAGAATATCATGTTTTTTGCCGTTGAATTTTCCTGTCCCATTGTAACCTGCATCGGCAACATCTCCCATGACCATACCAATAACAGTTTCACCCTTGTGAGCCAGTTTGACATTTTCAACGCTGGCGCCCGTGACTTCTGCAACGGCTTTGACACCGTCTACGTGTTTAGACCATATCTCAGCCAGGCCGCCTCCGTAGGGATAGTAAATACCACCCGTCCCACCCGTGCCGATACTGATAAATGTTGTCTTTGCAACTGCCGTCCCTGTAAACATAAGGGCCAATAATAGAATAGACAGGATAATAGGTGTTCGTTTCATTGGGCTAATCTCCTTTTCTTAAATTATTTGCTCATGGTTTTGATGATCACATCGATTTTTCCGGGGATAGCATTCATCGCCATGACAGGATAGGTAAATTTTGCAGTCTCTCCTGGTTTTATCAGACCTTTTTTGGTTGACGTGGGAAGAAGACCTCCTACAGCCTTGCCATTATCAAGAAAGATATTGACCTTGAATCGCTGGTCTTCATTACTGATGTTTTTTACGGCCACATTAAAATGAAGTGTATCCGTGCCTTCATATCTTTTGGTAACACATGAAAAATCTTCCAAAGACGCTTCCGGCGCAATTGTCTTGGTTATGTCAGAATCTTTAGCACAGGGAAAAACGTCTTCTGCAGTGGCAGTTACCGTCATCGCCCCGGACAGGAAAAGCAGCCCTGTCACAACAATAAGCAATACCCATGAAAATTTAATTTTACAGTAATTCATAAGACTCTCCTTTAAAAATGAATAAATGGTTATCTCCCCCGTGTTACATTATAGACCTAATATCAAGCATCACGGCAAAGTGAAAGTTTTTTTTTCAATAATGGAATTTGTATAATTCATGAATGGGGTCAGGCTTGCATTATTGCATTTTTTGTCGACTCAATGATGGCTTTTTAATACAAACAAGAAAACACGGCTGCCTCGGTGTGAAAATATTTAAAGCCGAAAGCACACCCGTTGATTGATACGAATAAAAGCAATGGGATTTAATATTCTGCATGGTTGAAAACAATCGATTTTCAACCATGCAGAATCTGGATCAATACATGAGATTGGGCAGGAATAAGATGATTTGTGGGAAAATGATCAAAATGATCACACCCGCGATAACGGCCAAAAGAAACGGAAAAATCCCCTTGAATATCTTTTCCAATGGAATTTCCTGTTCCAGTACATTTTTTGCAACCCCGTAAACAACATATACGTTAATACCGACGGGTGGTGTGATGACTCCCATTTCTGTGACCATGACAATGATAAGGCCAAACCATATGGGGTCATATCCCAGCTCCAGAACAACGGGGAAAAAGATGGGGACTGTCAGGGTGACAAAGGCAAGGGAATCCATAAAACAGCCGCCGATGAAATAGATCATGATAACCACGCCCATAACCAGAACAGGGGCCATTTGAAGCCCCCCGACCCAACCGGCAATTTCAAACGGAATTCTTGTGACGGCCAGGAACTTACCAAAAATAACGGCACCGGCAATGAGCACCATAACCATGCACGAGGTTCTCAAGGTTTCCATCAGAGAGTTGACAAAACCTGCCCAGGTGATCTGTTTTCGCAGAATTGCAATGGCAAGGATGCCAAACGCACCAATGGCGGCTGCCTCTGTCGGTGTAAAAAGTCCGATGAAAATACCGCCGATAACCAGTGTGAATACAGCCAGGGTCTCACCAAGACCCATTATTGCTTTGAGCTTTTGGGTCCATGTGAATTTTTCACCGCAAGGACCTTGTTCCGGATTCATCGTGCAGCGGATATATATGGTAATGATAAACAATATGGTCACAAGGATTGCAGGAAAAATTCCAGCAACAAACAATGCACCAATGGATTGTTCCGTGAGTATGCCGTAAACAATCAGGACAACACTGGGCGGCATAATCATACCAATGCCACCCCCTGATGCCACAGATCCGGTAGCCAGCTCATCATCATAATTGTAACGTTTCATTTCAGGAAGCCCCACCGTGGCCATGGTTGCTGCCGTGGCCGGACTGGAGCCGCATATCGCACCAAAGGCCGTACAAGCGGCAACCGTGGCCATGGCAAGACCTCCCCGGGTACTTCCCAGAAATTTGTAGCCCACGGAATAGAGACGTTTACTGATTCCCGAATTAAACCCGAGCTGCCCCATGAGAATGAACAGGGGAATTGTCGTTAAATCGTATGATCCAAAAACTTCATACACATTTCTGGACAAAAGAACCAGGCCTGCACTGGGTGTGATCATTGTACTGAATCCAAAAAATCCGACAATGGCCATAACAAATGCAACGGGCATTCTTGTCATAAACAGAAAGAGCATGATGACAATACCGATGATGCCGATAAGTGTTGGACTCATTTTATTTTCAACTCTCTTAATTTTGTAATATCTTCAAAAATTGTCTCTATTATTGTAATAGAGAAGATCAGCAAACCAAACGCAAGCATATATATAATATAATAAATGGGAAATTCCAGGTTCATGGATACTTCCCCTGTTTTGTGGATATCCCCGGCATAAACATACATCTGCCAGGATATAAGGCAGAACAGAAAAAGGCTTAACGTCCGGGTAAAAAGGTCAATGATCAGCTGTGTTTTTTTTGACAGCAGCCTGACCAGGATTTCCACACCGACATGCCCGTCTACTTTATAGGTGTAGGGTAAGGCTGCGGCAACAATAATGGTTGCCAGAAAACTGACCAGCTCAACAGAGCCGAAAATAGGATATTTGAAAAACCGACCAATAACATCCACAACCGTCACCAACATCATGGCAGTGATGGCAACGGCGCCGATGAATTTTAAATATCCGGAAAATTTGTTCAGCGTTTTGGAGATAATGTTCATAACCTATCCTAACATAAACGGTATGAGACTTGAGCGGAACAGGTGGTTGCTCACAGCTCAAATCTCATATCTCATTTCTTTTTTTACATATTTGCTTTGATGAAATCTACAACGGTTTTTCCATCAACACCTTTTTCGTTTGCTTTTGTGATATAGTCATCGATAATGGGGGCTACGGCTGCTTTCCATCTTTCCGATTCAGCATCCGTAAGGGTGACAATTTCTCCACCCTTTGATTTAAAGAACTCAATCCCGGCAACGTCAACATCATCCCAGGCTTGAGCGTGCTTTGCAATCCACTCTTCGTTAATATCTTTGATGATTTTCTGATTTTGCGGGCTTAATTGATTCCATTTGTCTTTGTTCATCATCACGGCAAAAGTGGTTGTATAACCAGTTGAATAATTTGCGATCATATATTTAACAACTTCACCCAGCTTCCACCCTTTGTTTGCTTCTGCCGGATGCATTGATCCTTCAACAACACCTTTTTGCAGCATCTGATAACATTCTCCCATGCCTGTCCCCACGGGTGATGCACCAAGAGCTCCGGCAATAAGGCCACTTGTACCATGTGCCCTTATTTTAAGTCCTTTAAGGTCTTCAAGGCTGGTGACTTTTTTCTTGCTGGTATGGATTAATCCAGGTCCATGTGCATGCAGGAACATGATTTTGGTATCATTAAATTCTTCGGGTTGAAATTTGTTCAACAGTGCGTTGGCAACTTTAGTGGCCTGTGTACCACTGGCATAACCCAAAGGAAGATCGATCCCTTCGGCAATGGGGAAACGTCCTCTGGTGTAAGCCAGAACAGTCATTCCGATATCTGCTAGCCCGGTTACAACGCCATCATAAATCTGATTGCCTTTTGCCAGAGATCCTGCCGGGAAATATTTAATACTGATCTCACCATTGGTTCTTTTCTCTACTTCTTTACACCAGCTTTCTGCAAGTTGACTTTGAATGTGTGTAGGGGGGAAAAAGTTTGCATAGGTGAACTCTGTTTTTGCAGATACATTAAAAGCGAAAATGGCACTGAAAAAAAACCCTAAAATTGTTAAAAGCGTAGTCCTCTTCATTTTTTTTGACCTCCTGAAAAAGTTAATAATGGCCCAATAAATATTGAGGCCCTTTCTTTTGGATATGTGATCGTGACGTATAGCCTTTGGATTCCACCTCCTTTCAGTAGAGATACAAATAATAGTGTTATAATGTAACTATAAATCAGCTATATTCGACAACTATATTTAAAATACAGAAACCCTGTCAAGAAAAAAGTGTATTTCAGAAAAGAAAAAAGGAAATTGTATCGTTGATATATCAACCAATAAAACAATAAAAAAAAATAAAA
>Ga0180007_10006226_pt1 | contig 11732 bp, 10 predicted proteins | sample MM_PC_MetaG_FD_121122 | JGI IMG/M metagenome (GOLD analysis project Ga0180007, IMG submission 121122) | Groundwater microbial communities from the Aspo Hard Rock Laboratory (HRL) deep subsurface site, Sweden - MM_PC_MetaG | ecosystem: Environmental > Aquatic > Deep subsurface > Groundwater...
TCCAGTATAACTAAGAGTGGCACTACCATGACTATTGAGATACCTCGATGCAGATTAGTGAAGAAAGAGATTATAGAGGTATCAGATGATCTAGAGACGTGCGTAGATTATGAGACTGATTCTAACTTTCTTACTACAGTAGATACTCGATGCAGGTCAATCAATTGCACTACGCCACTAAACCTGATCTGGCTCAGTTCTGATGTACTTTCATCTTCTGAATGCGGAGAGGTTACGCAGGCAGGATGTGGCTCTGTTGTAAATAGGCGGCTATCTATTATTAGGCCATCAGCAGCAACATGGACTGGAGCATCATTTACCGTATCTTCTCTTTCATACTGCGTAGAGCCGATTGAGATAGCAGTATCGTATATTGCTGGTCTTCATCCACTACCAGAAGCATTGCGACAAGGATTGGTTCGACTGGCGCATTCGCTAATGCCAGCAGAGCCGTGTGGATGCGAGCTTAGTTTGGCTGCATGGAAAAGAGATCGCGAAGAAGCGCCGGTAGTAGCTAAAGAAACTTGTCCATGGGGCATGACAGCTGGAGCCTACTATGCATGGAAGTCGCTAGATACATACAGGGTAGGTGATGGCGGATTACTGTCGGCTGGAATGATATGAGATGGATGCAAAAACTACATTTTCTAAGTCGCCAAGTGAGATAAAGAGAATGGTAGACCGGATGAAAGCTGCGCCTGGAGAGGCACTGAAGGATGCCGCAGTGCAGTGTAAGCTACTCTATGATAAGACACATGAGACATGGAATCACAAAGTAGAGTTCGGCACTGAATTCAAAGATACTGTAAAGGAATCTAGTGTTACGGTATCAACTCAAGATGATGTTTATAGATGGGTTAATAGTGGAACGAAAGATCATCCAATAGAGGCTAAGCGAGGAGAATTCTTAATCTTCCAGAAGTTTTATACTCCTAGAACTAAGCCAAACTGGATAGGAAGTGGATCATCATCATATTCTGGTCCCATACAAAAACGCAGGCAGGTCCATCATCCAGGTATTAGAGAGCCTAGACTTTTTGATGTAGCAGTTACTGAAGAAATGAGAAAAATATTACCAGAGTGGATAAGAGTCGAACTTGCCAGAACCTTGTCCACATCGTGAAGGTGAATGGATGCAGGTAAAGATAATTCGATCAAAAGAGCACGTATCTCTTGTGGAATACTGGGAGGGAGAATCTCCCAGACGTGTATGGATTCCCACTTCAGAAGTGCAAGAAGACGATGTGGGAAAGGAGACAATCAGGCAAGGAGTGGAGTATGGCTTGCCGTGGGCACAGATAATCAATAAAGCTATAGATGCGCAAGCATTTGAGCTACTATTGAAGAATCGCGGAATCTGGACATATCAAGATTTGTCTAGAAATCGTAATGTGCTAGCTGGTGTTATAAAACGTACTCTCAGTATAGAGGAATCAAAGTTTCTTGAGAATGTCAAAAACTACCTAGTATAATCTAGCGTAGGAGGGAGAACAAATGTCAGAACAAAGAAGTTTCACTAAGGGTGAGGGAAGGGCATGGATCCAGACGCGTGGGCCTGGTACGCCATTCGTTTACTTTGGATGCGTAGGTGTGGGAGACATAAGCGCACCAGAGGGAGAGGTAACTCTAGTCCGGTGTCCTTCCAGGCATCAAACTAATACTTGGGATGTAGTCCGCTCGTACAAGGGCGAGGCTGGGCCGGTTACCACGACCCTGGACTCTCTTCTGTTCGCAGCGCAGAACTATCTGCTGGATCTTAATTGTCCGTTCGGTCTACAGATAAGAATGGGAATGTGTACCAGACCAGATGTTCCTACAGCATGGGAAAAGATATTGCATCTGGATCAATCTCAGATCACCACCAGAACAATCAACGCTCCGGTAGCTAGGGATTCTGCTGATCAGGGGCCTGTTACTACCAGCGCTCCGATATCGGCAGAGAATCTAATTATCATAAACAGGGTTGATGCAACTCAGGAGATTGTAGACGCAGGATACATTGGTATCGACTGGAATGATGTATCAATGTGTGACGCTCCAAGTTGTGGTGGAGACTGTGGCCCATTCTCGCCTGGCTGTACTGTAGGATGGGCAGTAGGTGGTACAGGCTCAATTATCAAACATATCGACGAGACAGCGCAGTGGTATGCATGGGCACCTCCGGCAGAATGGGCAGCAGACGATATCGTTGCGGTGTGTTGCTCTGGAGACTTCGTGATTCTCGTGAGTGGAACAGATGATGAGATCGCGTGGTCTGACGATGGTGGTGCCACGTGGAATGTAGTTACTACTGGATTTAGCTATGCTGCTACGCTAGCAGACTGTTACATGCTTGGACCTTCTGCAATCTGGGTAGTTGGTGGCGGAGGCTACGTATTCTTCTCAGATGACAATGGAATGACATGGGAAACACAGGATGCTGGTGTTGCAACCGGTGAAGATCTGGCTGCGATTCATTTCGCTGATGCTGAGCTAGGATATGCTGTTGGAGCAAACGGAGCAGTTATCAAGACAGACAATGGTGGAGAAACATGGACTGCTACCGCTACGCCAGATGCTGCGGCTAACATGTTGTGTGTATGGGTCCTCAACAAGAGCGTAGTGTATGTTGGAGATGACACTGGCGATCTATGGCAATCTACTGATGGCGGAGATACCTGGACTGCTGTATTCTCACTTGCATCTGGATCAGTAAACGGAATCTGTCTCTCTGGTAACGTGAGCGGATTCATAGCTGTTGATGATACAGATGGTCTCGGACGTATCTACAGGACAGTAGACGGTGGGAGCTCGTGGTATCGAGTGGATATGCCCACTAATAACGGGCTAAATGCAGTCTTCTGCTGTGATGAGAATACCTTCGTTTCCGCTGGTGACGCAGGCGCTGTCTTCAAGGGAGAATCAGTATCATAATCAGTATGGAGTGAATAATCTTGGCAAAAGATAAGGAAGCGACAATTACAATGAGTGATGGGCGAGAGGTACGGATTAAACCCGTACCTCCGCTCATAGCAGACGCTATTAAGATGCAGATTCCATTACCAGAGCCACCGATAATCATGATCGATGTGCCTTATGGTGTGGAAGATTGGAAAAACACTGAAGATCCAGAGTATCTTCACTTACTGGCAGAGGCAACGCTGGCTCGCAAGAAGAAGCAATGGGACGTTCTATTCTTGTTGGGCATAGACGAAGATCCTCCTGAAGATGGGTGGGCAGGACCTCTCGAGTTTCTAGGATTTGAAGTACCAGAAGATAAGTTTGCGAGAAAGATATTCTGGGTAAGACACGTGCTCATTTGTACTCAGTTGGACTTCATGAATTTGACTGAATCTATCACGGCACTCTCTATGGTTTCTCCAGAAGAGGTGGACGCTATAGCGGCTAGCTTTCGAGGTGTCTTACAAGGGAAAAAGGCCAAACCCAGAAAAGAATAGTGGAATTAGATATAGTGCCAGCTTTGAAGAGCTGAAGTGCATGAAGGTCTGGAGCATCAAGCCAAGTGAGTGGATGCTTCTTGAAAACTGGGAGAGAGCTGCTATAATTGCATTCGAGAGAGAATCGCAAAATCTGGACGCCTGTATTATAGAAGATAGAAGAGAAGGTAGTGAGAGGAAGTAGCGGTGGCCGAGTTCCTTGAAATTGGCACAAAAATGATAGCTGATCTATCTCAGTGGACTCCAAAATTCAATGAGTGGAATAAAGACCTTGAGAAGGGCGGAGAAAATGTAGGAAGACTTGCAAGCGATCTACAGATACTTGCTGTAGGAATAGGCCTGGAGAAATTCGGTGGTATGGTAGAGCAATATATCACCATACCTCTCGTAGACGCTGCTACTGCATCTTTTAACTTGGCTCTTGGCTTTGATGAGCAAATGCACGGCATCCAGTCTATTGGCGAGCAGACCGGTAAGGAAATAGAGACACTCGGTGGTCAATTCCTCGATATGTCCATGGATATCGCAACAGGAACTACTAACGCTACTAAGCTGGCTGAAGCGTTCTATTTTATCCAGGGATCAGGCTTTGATGGATCGGACGCTCTAAAAGTTCTCGCTCAATCATCCACACTTGCCATGGCTGCTATGTCTAATTCTAGCGATGCTGCCACAGCTCTAGTTTATGCTCTCAATGCCTATCATCTACCAGCAAGCGAGGCGGCTCGAGTTTCTGATATTCTGTTTACCACTGTAGACGAAGGCATCGGACTCTTTCCAGATCTCGCTTCCTCCGTAGGTCGTGTGGCTGGGGAAGCTTATGCTGCTGGTATCAGCATGGAAGAGCTATTCGGTGCAATTACCAGTATGTCCAGGGTGCTGCCTGGCTTTAGTGCGACGGTATCATCACTTTTTATGCTTTTGCGCCAGCTTCTTAATCCTACTGAAGCTCTTCAGAATCTTTTCGATAAGGCTGGAGTTGAGTCTGGCGCATGGGCATTAGAGAACCTCGGTCTTATGGGAACTCTGCAAATCTTGCAAGACGCAACTGGTGGAGAGGCAGGAGAACTAGAGAAGTTATTCTCCAGAGCTAATGCAATGCGTGGAGTGACAACTCTTCTAGGTGCCGATATGGAAGACTTTGCGACTGATATGCAGAAAATGAATCAGTCTACTGGGAGGACTTTAGAAGCGGCCGAGATAAATGCAGACGCGCTTGCAAGAAAGATCGATGTCCTCAAAAACACATTCGGGGCAGCTGGAATAAAGCTCGCAGAGAACTTCTTCCCGCTAGTCGAAGATCTTGTGAAGATAGGAACTGATGCGGTTTCCGTAATGGCAGAGTGGGATGAATCTCAACAGAAGTTTGCACTTGCAGTTGGAGCCGGTGCTGCTGCTGTAGGGCCACTTGCGTCTGGCGCAGGTACATTGATGCAATCGCTTGCGGCTTTAGATTTGGTTCTGCTTGCAAATGGGAAATCCATAGGCTGGCTATTCGCAGCTGGTGGCCCCTGGTTTATTGCAGCTGCGACAATAGGAGCAGCTGCCGCAGCACTTGCAATCCTTACAATTGAGGCTGAGAGTGTAGAGAGAACTTTCCAAGAGCAGGAGAAGAGCCTACAAACTTCCGCTGAGACGTGGGATGAATACCGCGAGACGCTGATAGGATCTCGAGAAGACATGACTCTTCTGGAGCAGGCAGCTCTTGCATCCAATTTCGCTCTTAATCAAATGACTGGTGGATTTGTCCCATTAAAGGAGATAACTACTCTCACGGAAGAAGAGTTTAATAAACTACGCGAGCGAATGGATGAGAATCAGGAATCGACTAGAAAAGCCACTGAGCAGACCTTGCTTCTTCGAGAAGAGCTAGGCCTGGAATCAGAGGGCATACTCAATTTAGTCACCTCAGAAGAAGATCTTATTCGCCTAGAACAAGAGTGGGCTCGGCAAAATGAGATTACTCAGGCTAATCTCACAATATCTACTGAGTTATGGGATCTACAAGCTTTGCATATCGTGGAGTATGGAGATACCGCAGAGAGCACATACTCAAAAGTTCGAGGTGCTCTTACCGAGATGGAAGGCGATTTTACTAGCGTTTTCGTGGCAATGGAGGAGACAGAAGCGGAGTACAATGAAGCCACGGAAGAAATGGCAATCGAGCACTCGGATGAGATGGCGGAAATCAGAACAGATTTTTGGCAGGAGATAAAAGATCTCGTTATTGATAATGTGCAAGACATGGAAGATCTCTCCAGAGATCACGAGGAGGCAATGGTAGATATCGAGGAGGAGTATGAAACCTCGGTTAAGGACGCTCGTAACCAGTTCTATACTGATATGAGAGAAATGAAAGAGGGATTTGAACAAGATCAAGAGAGATCAGAAGAAGACTTTGCACTACGCCAAACAATTAAGGAAGAGAGCTACAATCTTGCCAGGTTACAAGCGCAAAGAACAACTGGCGAAAAGATACTAGAGCTTCAGGGAGAGCTCTCGGCTGCTGAAGATGCTGGAGATACAGATAAAGTTACTAAAATTCAAGAAAGAATAAATGCAGAGAATGCAAAACTATCGGAAAGTCTTCTGAAGAAGAAGGAGAATTATGAGCAACAGAAGACTGAGGACGAACGTTGGTTTGCTCTAAGGCAGGAAAGAGAGAAGAAAGATCATACCGAGAGAGTTAAAGATCGTGTGGCTGAAAATCTTACAGACATGGCACTTATTAAACAGAAGTACGTGGATGAGACCACGGAGACCGAAGGAGCTTTTAAAGCTAAGAAGGAAAAAGAGAGCGAGGAGTATCTTCTTAGAAAGAGTGAAATAGAATCCCAATATGCTGAAGAGTCTACTCTCCTATCACAAAAGCACGTAGACGAGAAACAGAAGCTGGATGAAGATCATGCGACAAGAGAAGAAGATCAGAGAAAACATCTCGGGCAACTTCTCATTGACTTCACTACAGAGAACGCGGAGATACTAAATCTTTCTGCTGGACAGGCCGAAGATATGACAAAGAAGTTGGAGGAAGAGTATGGCCTACAAGAAAAGGATGCAGATGAGAAGTTTGCTGCAATGCGTACCAGCATGGGCCAGTGGGCATTGCAAGGAACGAAGGATTATGACGAAATAATAGGGAAGATCGATGACCTTGTAATCGATCAGGGCAAATTGCGATCTGACGTTGCTACTACAACCCAGTCATTCATTCCGCTTGGAGAAGGGCTTCTAGATGCTGGCAATAAGCTAGATAATACCGCATGGAAGGCTGGCGTTGCTGGTAAAGAGATAGGAATAAGTCTCAATAGCGTGAAAGATAAAGCAGTAGAAGCTGCCAAAGAAATTGGCTCCATGGGTGACCGGATTAGTGGCATTCCAGATAAGACTATTAAAGTGCAGATCCAGACCACTGGTTACGAGGAGTGGATGGGACCAATGTCCCCGAAGACAAAACTTCAGGGGCGATTCGAGATGCTAGAGAGATACTTGAAAAGGAACCCATTCGAGACTAGTTTGAAAGGTATCGGTGACATAGCAGATGTAGTCGATCCAATGGAGAGAGTCGCAGAATCTATGGAGAGAGTAGCTGAGGCTGCCCCAGGCGTGGGAAGAGGACTGGCTGATATGGCCTCAGCTGGAAATAAGATGGTAGCTAGCATTGATGGCATTAGCGGAAATAGTATGGCTGATCTCATGGGGAATGGGGAGCCAACCAGAGAGTCAGTCTATTCTGGCGGGACCGGTGGATTAGACATGGAAAATATAGATAGACTAGATAGGCAGCCCATCTTTGCACCAGCAATAGCAACCAACGGCGGCGCTCAAATAGTAAATTATTACTTTGATCTAGATGCTCATTATGCTAATACTCAATCCGAAGCGGCGATAAGAGATGATATCAATATGCTAAGAATGCTAGTGGAGTCAATATAATGCCGCTACACCGAGAGGGAATACGGTTACTAAGTGATTCTGGTCTATCATTTACATTTGATGATAGAGTCTCGAGTATGATTACTGCACGCTCTGGTTTTGGGCTACCTCCAGTAGATAATAGAACGAGAAGAGCTCCATATCAGCATGGAGCTAGCTGGATAACATTTAGGTACAATCCTAGAATTATCAATCTACCACTAACTATGATGCAGTGTAGCAGAACAGAGCTTTTTGCCCTGCGCAAAAGTTTAATAGATGTTGTAAATCTCTTTGGTGGCGCTATGAGACTACAGTTTGTAGCTCCTAGTGGCAATGTCTACTATCTGAATGTATATTATCAGGCAGGCTTGGAATGGACTACCGTTGATCAGCCTACGCCAGTGGTACAGCGAGCTGTACTGCAATTGATTGCTTATGATCCATTCTGGTATGACTGGGATGAAACAGAGGAAACCTATTCACACTCATTCTCTGCCGCTAGCTGCTTTTACTTCAGGACGCCGGATGATAAACTGGTATTTCCTTTCTCGTTTGGAGCTGCTGCCATTAACTATACCTTTGAGTTAACTAATGCCGGTGATGCGCCAGTATATCCGACACTGACTGTATATGGACCATTCGATAATCCGAGATTTGAAAATACTGACAATTCAGAGTATATTCTATGGGACAATACAGTTCCTGGCGGAAGTACACTAGTGATTGATTGTGAAAATAAGACAATAGAGTTGGATGGAGTATCGTCTCTTGGAAGTAAGACGCCTGGATCTTCTTTCCTAAGTCTAGATCCCAGCGAAATGGGCGTGACGAATGGATTGAATCATTTATGGGTTAGTGGCACACAATATTGCGGATCGACTGGAGTGCTTGTTTCTTATAGAAATAAATATGTAGCGATTTAGGGGAGACAATTATGGCAGAACTATCACGCTTTTGGGACGCTGATGCACTCGTGGCAGAGCCTTATATTTACTCTGCCGATGAGTTTGCGGAGGCAGAGAATAGATCGTTACAAAGAAGTGGAACGCTACTTGGGCAAAATAACGAGCTTGAGGTAGATGCTCCAGGCGGAACGAAGACCGTTACAGTTAATACCGGACAAGCAATTCTTAGGGGATATTGGTATCAGAATAGTGCATCCAAGGCTCTTACCATTGATGATACTATAGCCAATCCCAGAATTGATAGAATTGTATTGAGATGGGTTGCTGCAACTAGAACGATTACAGCACTAGTTCTGAAGGGTGTTGAGGCAGCTACTCCTAGCCCAAAAGCACTAACGCAAACAGCAGCTACGTGGGAAGAGCCTTTGGCTCGAGTGTATGTAGCCAATCCATCTGTGAACTTAACCAGTGCAAATATTGGCGAAGATAGAAAGTTTCTTCAGCCATACTCTCGGTCATACCAGAGACAGTTGAACCAGATTGAGAATGGGCACGCAGAAGGAGCGAGTATTGCTGGGTGGGCAGTATCTAATGGCACACTTGAAGCCAGCACTACACAGAAGAATTGGGGAGAGTACTCGTTCAAGTTTACTGCGTCTGCTATTGGCGGATATATGAGATATGTTCTACCGGATGAAAAGACTTATGCTCGCCCGTACTATGTTAGAGCAAAAGTCTGGGCAGAGGTAGGAGAAGTTACCATGGATGTCAATGGCGCAGGAGTAGCCAAAGACTTTCCAAGAAATATAAGCAGTTCGACTGCTGCGTGGACATTGCTAGAGGGAACATATATGGGCGATGGGTCTGGGGTAGTCAACCTGGACTTCATTGCCACAAATAATAATGACGTCTTCTATGTAGATGAAGTTATGGTCATGGAAGGCGGAAGTTACGACCTGTATGTCCCAGGCATAGCTGATGTGATTAACTACTCTCGAGTGGGACAAGGTATTATACAGTTACTTCAAAGGCAGGGTGGATCGGCTACAGTCTGGGAGACTGCTGGCACAACAGATTACGATTTACGACCATCTACTGCTCCGAAAATCAAAGCGTATGCAGGTTGTGTGGCTATCAATGTACTGATGGGAGCTAACGCAGCTACAGCGGTGATTACTTTTCCATCTGCATTTGCATACTTTCCAATGACATGGGTAAGTTTCCAGTTTGCAACAGTTGGAGCCATTGGCGGCATACCGTACAGACCAGTATGTTCTGCGTTAGGCGGATCAACTACTCAGGTAACTATCGAGATAGCTTATCCAGTTGGTAACCTGGATGGAGCTGCATCGTCAACCGTGAACTGGCTCACAATCGGACCAGAGGCATAATGGAATGGCAGAAGATATTGTCTCAGTTGTAATGCTCGACAGAAATAATGTCGTGCAAGCTGAGATAGGACTTGAAAATGCAGCCAGAGATTTCACATCGCTATCATATGTCAAGAAAGTCTCTGGATGGGGATCTTTCTCTGGCGCTGTGATATGGGGAGACTCTCCCTACGCTGAAATGATGCAGCCAAATTATCGTATAGTAGTAATGAGGCAGCCAATCGGTAATATTAACAGAATACAAGACTTTGCTGGATTTATACGCAGAGTAGAGTATACTACGCCAGCATCAGATATAGATACTATACAAATCTGGGGCAGAGGTATTGGGTCGATCTTGGGGAAATATCAGATTATACCTGACTCTGGTTCTGCTTATGAGATACAAACCGGCAAAGCAGACGATGTAGTGAAAGCCTACGTCCGACATTGCTGTTTGGAAGATCCCGATCGCGTCTTTCCAAACTTTGAAGTTGCTGGCGATAGAGGAGAGTCAGAATACTCAGACACATGGGAAGCGAGATACGAAAGGTTGCATGAATATACTCGAACCATTAGAGACCAAGCTAACGATTTTGATTACATGGTTACACTGAGTAATGACTTCTCCACGTTCACTTTTGAAACCGCTTCTCCTCAGATTGGAAGAGATCTCAGGATCAATAATCCTGAAGGAAATGATCCATTGATATATTCTCTAGTTAATGGTAACATGTCTGATCCTAGATACTGGAGAGTGGGATTCGATGGAGCTACAGAAGTAGCTGTACTTGGACAAGGATCACAAGAAGATCGCGTTATTGTAAACGTAAGAGATACTGATTTGGAAGAGACGTGGGGATATCATGGCATTAGGATTGATAGGCAAGATCTCGATGAGACTGGACAGCTAACCGCAGAGGGACAAGCTGTCCTGGAGAATCAGAAGCCTAGAGAAGGATTTGTTTTTCAGCCAACAGAGACACTTGGGACACGATATTATACCGACTGGAGACTCGGTGACCAGGTGACTGGGCAGTATCTAGATATCGAGGCGGATTTTATGATAGAAGAGATTCGATTCGTAATATCATCTACTCAGCTAGAGGTAAAGACTCCTAAACTGAGACAAACATCTGAAATAAGGGAAATTACAGCATGAATGAAGAGCTCAGGGCATTGCTGGAGAGAATTATTACGATAGAGAAAGATATTCTTAGTCGTTTGTCTAAACTAGAGAGGAACGAAATTCTATCTCAAGCAAAGGTGAAGAATGACGAGCCGGATCATCCATATGCTGGTATGCCATGGGTAGACACGTCGTAATCAGGCAAAGAAGATGGAAGGAAAGAGGCAATGATGAGCGAGGAAGATTGGTGGGGTGATTGTACTAACACGGCGGATGAGGAGGCAAAACAGCTTCACTATGCAAAATTTATGGGATTGGAGCCGGTCAGTGGTGAGGGATGGTTTGCCCCTCCTATAGATTTGGGCGGGAGGAGTGTACTTGATATTGGTGGAGGGCCGGTGTCACTGCTGCTCAAATGCCGTAACAGAGGACGATCTGCTGTACTTGATCCAGGGAACTGGCCTGAATGGGTATCGGCCCGCTATAAGGCAGCAGGAATTGAATATATCCACCAGCCAGCCGAAAGTGCTAAACTAGGAGATACATTCGATGAAGTATGGATCTACAATTGCCTCCAACATGTCCAGAATCCTGCCGAGGTCATTTGCACAGCGCAGCGATATGGACGTATTATACGCATTTGTGAATGGCTTGATACCGAGCGAAATGAATTACATCCTCATATATTGACTGCCTCATGGCTAGATGCGCAACTGGAAGCTAAGGGGACAGTACATGAAATTGACTGGGATCGCTACGTTCCACATATATACGGCGCGGTGGTACAAGTTCTTGATAATCTGAAATATGAGATCACCAATAAACAGCCTGATAGTGACGTGACCGTAATTGTACTTAGCTGCAAAAGATTCGATCTACTAAAGAGAACGATTAGCTCACTTCTGGATACTATAAACTACCCAGTAAGAATAATTATGCTGGACGACAGTGAGGATACCGCAACTCATAAGGA
>Ga0180007_10006227_pt1 | contig 11731 bp, 10 predicted proteins | sample MM_PC_MetaG_FD_121122 | JGI IMG/M metagenome (GOLD analysis project Ga0180007, IMG submission 121122) | Groundwater microbial communities from the Aspo Hard Rock Laboratory (HRL) deep subsurface site, Sweden - MM_PC_MetaG | ecosystem: Environmental > Aquatic > Deep subsurface > Groundwater...
GGAGTTGGCGCCGGCGACGTAATCCTATATTCTCCAACAACTTTCCATGTGAGGGCTGCCGGTGCGTGTAGTATGCAACCAATCAAAATGACAATACCTGCGCGTGGCAGGTCACCCCACTGCCGACAAGTGGCAGCGCGATAATCATCCTCGACACATAGCAGTTCTCTCAGAGTGGCCCCGTCTCTGCCCGACCGCAGAGCATTGCTGATTGGTGATTCGCTACAATACTATCAATGGTTACGAGCTGGATGCTGAATCTGTTTTAGTTGTTCGGTCGAGTCGCCCGGCTCCCTGCGCGTGAGGAACCGGCTGCCCAACAAAAGGAAAGCCCGGACAGCAGGGCCGCCCGGGCTTGTGGCTCACTATCCTGTTCGTTACTCGAACACCTCACAACTGATATTGCAGGCCGGCAACGGATCAAACGTTATGAACAGGTGGGCAATCATAGCGGTCAGGTCACCAACATCGATCGAGCACTCTGAGTCACCGTCGGTATTACCCTCGGCAGGGCAATCCAGCGGCTCGAACGTAATAAACAGGTGTCCGATCAAACGGGTCAAATCGCCCACGTCGACTCCGTCCTCGGGATCGTTGTCGGTATTACCCGTCAGTCCCACGCAACAGGCCTGGCAGACATCGCCCACCCCGTCGCCATCCGTATCCGCCTGCAGCGGATTGTAGGCCAGGGGGCAGTTGTCGCAACTGTCCGCGACATCATCCGCATCGACATCGGCCAAATCATCAAACCCGGCGCAGGCGTCGCAGGCATCACCCACCCCGTCACCGTCGCTATCGACCTGTTCGGCATTCGCAACGGTCGGACAGTTATCGCAGGCGTCGCCCAGCAGGTCGCCATCGGTATCAGCCTGGTCGGCATTGGCCACGGCGGGGCAATTGTCACAGGCAATATCTATGTTGTCACCGTCGGGATCATTCAGCCAGTGAGCCGCATACAGGGTATAGCGCAGGGTGTCTGTCACCGGCACGGCGGCATCATTGGTGACCGTGAAATTAAGATAGGCGCGCAGGAAGTCATCGTACGCGATGCCGCCGATTAGCGATGAATGTACCTCCAGATTCACCGTTACGCTGTCACCGGGCTGGAGAGTAGTATCAGGCATATCAAATGTGAAAAAACCGGGGATACGAGCGTCCGGGGTCTGGAAGAAGTGGAAACTCAGCGCCTCACCATCGGTAGAGACATTGGTGAAGGTCACGGGATACGTGAAATCCGGCGTACACGTGTCGGCGCCCATCTCAAAATGTGTGAAGTCGGTAGCCACCGATCGGGTGGGGCGTTTCCACAGGGCCTGGGCCTGTTGCACCATATAGATATTGGCATTGAGGCTGGTGAGGCACAGGTCTTCGATCTCTGCCGGCGACGGCCAGAACCAGGGGCCGACCTCTAGCAGGAGGCCGAATGACTTTTTCTTGGAGTACTGCTCGCCGTACTGCCAGTCGTACGACGGTCCGTTGGGGCCGGTGGTCCAGAATCCCAGGTTAAACGAGAACCCGTTCTGGGCGGCAATACTCTGGCCCAGAGGAACCACCAGATCGTCGTCGGGACTGACCAGGTGATGGAAAAACGAAAACGGATGTTCCATGAAGTTGCCGTAGGCGTGGTAGTTGGCGACCACTACAAAATCATGGTCGTTGCAGAAATCGGCCATCACCTGGGTCTCCGGCTCGGACATGGGGGCCGCGCCCCGGTACACCTGTGTCGAGCCGTCGGTGGAGGAGCCGATATCATTGTAGCCCCAGCCGACTCCCCAGTTGCGATTGAGATCAACCCCGAAAGTGCCATCGCCGTTGTCACGCAGGTTCTTGCGCCACATACCGCCGCCGGCGGGGTTGGTGGTTTCATTGTACACAAAACCATCGATATTGTAGATGGGCACAAACCAGATCTGCGCTCCTGAAATCATGGCGTTGATATGGGCGATCCAGTTGTACTGCAGCAGATATTGCATGAAGTATATCTGCAATTCGTTGGTAATCGGCTCCCGGGCATGGATAAGGCCGATAAACAGAATCTCGGGTTCGTCTTCTTCTATCTCGACATTGTCAGAGATTTTCGCTGCGACAATCGGCCGTCCTTCCAGGCTGTAGCCGATGGTGTCAATCCTCATCAGGGTGGGGTAGGCCGCCTGCATGGCAATCAACTCGTCCATGGTTTCCGAGAAGGTTCGGAATCCGCCCATGGTTTTGGAGGGGTCCAGGCGTTCGCGATTCCATTTTTCGATATTCTCGATTTCGGTTGCCACGGTGTACTTCAGGCTGATTCGAGCCTGTTCGGCAGCGGTTGCCACGATCTTGACATACTGTTCCGGCACGATTTCCACGATATCGTAGCCGGCCCGTTTCAGATCGTTGAAGACCTCAAGAGTTGGGGTGGGGACCCTGAGGAGGGCGTGATCTTCGTACGGGGGGAGGGCATCGTTGGCCATGGCCGGGACGGTGAGTGCCATCAGCAATGCGAGAGAGAGGGCAATGCGCAAGGCCGACGCTGAAGCGAGCGAATCCTTCATAGCGTAGTCTCCTGATGTAAGTACAATAGGACTTGCGGGCCTTGGCGGGGTCCCAATATGAACGCAAATCACGGCTTTTTGTTTAGTGTAGAATACGCAAGGAGACCAAAAAAGTTGTGATTATGGGGCAACCGGCCTACAAAGCGCGAAAAAAAGTGACGTAAATCGTATATGCCTTGGTTGGCCTGTCCAACCGGGTCTTGCTGCTAACACCCCACTCTGGTAGCGACGGTCTCCGCACAGAAATCTGGCAGTACATCCGTATTCTCGATATCGATCGGCATGCGGACTTATCGGTGCATGGGCAGAGACCGTCGGCACCCCCGGGGATGCATCGAACGCAGGTCTCTGAGGCTGCACCAATCTTCGCTCGCTCAGTCATTGTCCGTCATTGCAGAAACACCGTGAAGCATATTGCGGAGACCTGCGCTACGGTACCGTCGATAGCTGTAGGTACATGGCCTTGGCCGCGGCAGGTCGCCGGAGCGATGGGTTGGTAAGTTAGGTCGGTTCTTGAATAAAGCCTGCAGATGGCCCTGACCGGCCAAAATAGAGACCTGCCCTGCGGGGGGAAGGCGCTCGCCTTATGGCCCGGTTGGCCTGCCAAATCGGGTCGCCTACAGGGTTTCCAGGCTTCCGAACCCCCAAAATCGCACCCAAACCGCAGGTAATCAACAGCCCCGTGGAATCTAAAAAAGGACCGCCCCATGAATCGGGATTCCACGCCCCCGGAAACCGCCGCCCTCGCGGATAGTCAGCAAACACCCGCCCTTGCCAAACTCCGCGATACCTCCGGCCTCACTACCGGCAAACGGCTCGGCGCCATCCTCAAGTACACGCACAGCGATATCGAAACTGGACGGTACCGTCGCCTGCTCTATCGCTTTCTGACCGCCAACATCCCACTCATCCACGCCTGCATCTGGACCTGGGTTCGGCTCTCCGCCGCCCCGGGGAGATTTCTGATCGATGACAGTTCCTGTTCGCCCACCGTCGAGGCCGCCACCAAACGACTGCGCGATCTCGAACAGAATCTCTACACCAACGCCCACGGCAACCGGGTGGGGATGGGCACGCTGCTCCCCGATCTGTTCGTGTCTCTCTACCGCGACGGTATCTTCGGCGGGTTCATCACCGTTCGGCCCGATGCCTCCGGAGTTGACCGCTTTCTTCCTCTTGATTCCCTGCTGCTGGGTACTGAGAGCACATCGCACGGTCACCGTCTCATTCTGGAGCAGGACAACGGCCGCAAAGTCAATCTCGACCGCCCGGACTTCTATTACATCCCGTTCAATAGCTCCACCGGGAATCCTTTTGGTAGTTCCATTCTGCGGGCCGTGCCGTTTGTCGCCTACATCGAACAGCAACTGGTGGAAGACATGCGGCGCAGCAATCACAACGCCGGATACCACCGCATGCATATCAAAATAACGCCCCCGGAGCGCTTCTCCGGTGAAGCCGAAAAGGCGTACACCGACCGCATCAACGGCTATTTCGATTCGACCGTGCGGATGATCAAGTCCTGCGATGTTGACGACAACCCGGTGACCTGGGACAACGTGCTGATTGAGCATATCGGTCCCGACAAGTCCCGCGATGTCACCAATAGCTGGTTCATGAGCCATCGGGCGATGATCGAGGATGTTTGCGCCGGGACCCATCTGGCGCCCTACCTGCTGGGTTATTCCTTCGGCGCGACCACTACCTGGTCCGGATTCAAGTTTGATGTCGTCATGAGGCAGGTGCGCTCCGTGCAGGCCGAGGTGTCCCGTTTCCTGGAATGGCTGGGCAACCTGGATCTTGCGATGGCCGGGCTGGATGTCCGCTGCCGTTTTGAGTTCGACAACACCTTCGCTTATCAGGCCCGGGACAAACTCGACGTGGAGTCCGGGCGAGTGGACAACATTCTCAAGCTCTACAATGCCGGACTTATTGACGAACAAACGGCGCGTGACCGGGCGTGGCAGTTACTCTAGACAGTCCCGATCCTGCCCGGTGGCGGGAGGGACTGCACGATCCGGTAGCGTTTGCTCGGCATATACTCGACATCGATCCGCACCCCGGCCAGCAACGCTGGCTGCGAGAGAGCGTCGCTCGTGAAAACGTACTGGTCACCGGCAACCGCTGGGGCAAGTCATTTGCCTCGGCGATCAAGCTGCTGCACGCGGCTGTCTATCGCGTGCGGCCGCTGCGGTTTGATTCCTGTGGCCGCTACCGTGCCGTGTCGGCGTCGATCACGCAGGATCAGGCTAACCTGATATTCGGACGCGTGGTCGGGCTGGCCCGGCAATCTCCCCACCTGGCCCCGCTGATAGACAATATTACCTGGTCACCGTATCCGCGCCTGACATTTGGCAACGGCGCCACGATAGAGGCCCGCACCACCCAGAATCGGGGAGAATACCTCCTCGGCAATGACTACGATCTGTTCATCTTCGATGAGGTCGCGTTCGAGCAGCATCCGGAATACGTGGTGGAAGAAGTCATCATGATGCGCCTGGCTGACCGCGAGGGCCGCCTGGATCTGGTCTCCACGCCTAACGGCAAGAACTGGTTCTACCGTCGCGCCCACGACATCATTAGCGGCAAACGTCCCGGCTATTTCCAGTCGGGCGACAGCCGGGACAATCCGCACATATCAGGTGCATATCTCGACGAGCGCGTTCAGTACTTCTCGGAGAGCCGTCTAAAACAGAACATCATGGGGCAGTTTGTAGATACGGGCGGCGAGATCCTCAAAGGCGAGTACGTCGATGCCGCCTTGGCCCGCATCCACACCCTACCGGGCGCCAACACCGGCGTACTGATCTCCGGCTGGGATCTGGCCCGAAAACGCACTGCCACGGTTGGCATTACGATTGAAATCCACAACGGCCGTGCTTACATCGTTGCCCTGGAACGCCTGCGGTTGTTCGACTGGATGGTGGTTCTGGAACGAATCAAACAGCGGCAGAGAGACTTCCCGGGCAGACTGGTTGTTGATGCTACCGGTCTGGGCGATGTTATTGTCGAACACCTGGCCGAGTTCAATCCCGAGCCAGTCATTTTCACGCCGTCGAGCAAAGCGGAAATGCTCACCAACGTAGAGCTGTTCCATGCCCGCGGCGATATTGCCTATGACCGCTGGGAGTTACCTGATGGTCCAGGGAAGGTCTGGTCTCTGGAGGACGAACTCCGGCAGGCGCGCTGGGATGACAACAATCAATGCGATGCCCTTATGGCGCTGGCGCTGGCTCTCTGGCCGGTACGTCGTCGCGACCCGGCACCGGTGGCACCGCGAGTCGGACGAGTCTGATTACTACGGATGCGATTAATAGATAGAACGCCTTCTGAGAGATAGCAACCAGACCAGAAGGCGTTCAAGGGAGGAGGTTGGGGTCAAATCTTACTGTCGGGCACGACGTCGTCGAGCCACATACATTGCGCCGATGCCGCCGGCCAGTAACAATAACGTCGTAGGCTCCGGAATGGCCGTGGGCGGGTTTTGATCATCGCTTCTTGTCGGCTGATGACTGGTTCCATTGCTCCGAATGTCATCAGATGCCGCGCCCTGGTAGGTCCCGTCATTTCCGCTGGCACCAGTTCGCTCATTACCATAAACGCCGTCAAACGTAATGGTCATTGCCAGGACGAAGATGATCAGTGCGAGCAACCATTTCAGCGGCTGTGCTTTGCGTCGCGTATAAACTGTCATCCCAATCACTCCTTTCGAGTGTTACCAAACATTCTCTGCAACTCGATTCAGCAAACCTCATGCCCATCCGTTTTCGACCGCTGCGCCGACCGTCTAACGTATTAGTAATCATGCTATTATGCCGGCCAGACGGGGGCCTGTTGTTCAATTTCTGAACAGGCCCAGGAGGAAAGCCGTTGCGCAATTTCGCTGGTAATTCGCAGGCAATGCCGACCTGATGCGCTCTGTTAGTTGCAAGTCAGGAGGTATTCATGGCAGCAAGCCTGGGACGAATCACGGCCCGTCTGATCGAGCCCGATAATGAGGTTCGAGCCGATCTGGTCGAACGAATCAATGCTAACGTCAATCCACCCGCCGAACTCTCTGCCGACGATGTCTGGATTCGGGCCATGTACATCGTGTCCGATCAGGTGAACTCGTTCGGCGGACGGTTCCCCGCCGAGGAACATCAAAACCTCTGTCGTCTGCTCGTGGACTCGCCGGTTATGGTCGGCCATCGCAAGGACAAACTTCCGGTGGGTCGAACGTTCCACGCCGTCGAAGATCTCAAGGACGGCATCCCGTGGGTCAAAAGCTATTTCTACTGGTTGCGCAACGCCACCGGGGCCGCTGATCTCAGGGACAATATTGATGCCGGCGTCTACAAAGAATGCTCTATCGCCTTTACCTTCCTCAAGCCCGAGTGTTCGGTCTGCGGTAAGGACATTCGTGTCTGCCCGCACGAGCCGTTTGAGGAGTACGACGTTGACAATGGTGTCACCCGATGCCATTTCAACTACCGCCAGGTCGACAAAGTCCTGGAAAGCTCGCTGGTATATCGGGGAGCCGTTCCGAACACCTCGGTCACCCGCGACCTGACCGTTCTCGACAATCCGTCGGCGGACTACTATATCGTTCCGCACTACGACGGTCTCCCGGTCACCGCTCGACTGACCTGTGGAACCGTCCAGCTTCTCGATCCCAACGGTGTTCCGCTCACCCACCTCGCAACCACTCTCAGACAGCAGGACGGCATCACCGATGGCGAAATGGACGCACTGCTGGTCGGTTACCGGGGCAAACAGCGTTGCAGCATGCCTGATGTGAGAAAGCACCTCGACGGTCAGGCATCGCCCGTTTCCCGGCTGGTCTGCTTCGTGTATCCGGGGCAGGGGGTGGATGATCTGATACCGACAGGGGAGAAGACTCCCCTGGAGTTTCGTTTGTTCCCTTACCGTACGTCGACCGCTGCCAACCTGGAGCAGCAGGCATTGGAAATAGCTACCCGCTCCGGCGTATGTGCCTGGCCGTCGGAGCGCCGACCGACCGATGAAGCAGCGCGGCAGTTCATACCCTCGCAGTCCGTCTCAACCGATCAGGACTGCCTGGAGTTCATGATGGCCCCCGAAAACTCTGCCCGTCTGAAGATCACGTGGGAGGACGGCACCCACCAGTTTCTCGTCGACAACTTTGATGCCGGACGGCTCCGGGCGGGGCGTATGTTTGTTGCCCGGCGATGCGACCCGTCTGCTCTACACTGCAACGACCGGACCTCCGCCCTACGCTTTCCCATAACCTCTGTTCGAACCATCAACGGCGGCTATCATCTGGTACTGGCCACCGCGCCCGCGGCCGTCATGCAGTTGCGCCCGGCTCTTCTGCAGGGGCGGGCCTGTTTTGTCCTGCGCCTCCTGGCCCGGACGGAGGACGACTGATGGCTGCGGCGGACGGACGTTCAGGTTTGCGCCTCAGTCCCCATGTGCTGAATCTCATTGGCATCATCCTGGGCGTGGCTGCGGCCTATTTCATGACTATCCAGTCGCTCAAAGTCGAACTGGCGGCCAAAGCGGAATCTGTTGTGGTGGAGTCGCTCAACCGCAAATTGACGCGCATGGAAGTGTTGCTTACCGAAAGCGTGGTGGGGAGAGACCAGTTTTATGCCTTTTCGCACGATGTGGAAGCACGATTAATCAGAATAGAAAACCACCTCACCGGTGGCGTAGGAGGTACCCATGAACAAACCCGAAAGCCCTGACACGCCGGCTGCGGATATTGTCGCCATGTTCCGCGATGACTCGCTGTCGCTTCTGGATCTGGATTTCCTGGAAAGCGAATGGCAGAACCTGGTTGCCGAGAAGGATGCCCGGGCAGCGGCAGAACGGGAGCTGGCGGTTCTCCGGCGGGACTGCGAACAACGTATAGCCGGCATGATCAAGGCTCTTGCCGCCGTGGATCGCAACCGTGACCGCCAGGAAGCAGCCCTCAGTTATCTGGCGACCCTGCGAGATTTCGATGCCGCTGCGTTGCTTGCGGAGTATCGACGGGTGTCGGCGCGCTTCCGTGACAGTTTCCCGGCCAGTTTTGCCGGTCAGCGGCCGGTCGGTCGCCATCACCGACCGTATGCAACGATCTAGAACGAACCTGAGGGGCACCAATCCCCGTCCGGTGGGATCACCGATCCCAAACCTCTCCGCTAATCGAAAACAAAGGAGCGAAACATGACCATACGAGATCAGCATCTCGATACCGTGGCACCCGTCCTGGCCACCTTCTACATCCACCAGACCGACAGCGTGGATGACCTTAAGGATGATGACATCGGCAGCGCGGTGACGCTCACCGACAGCAACGAGATCGGCCTGATATCCAACGGTGACCTGCTGCTGGGCAAGCTCATCAGTCTTACGTTGACCGATGCCGACAATGGCGATCGCCTGGCCACTGTCCAGCTCGGCGGCATCTGCCGCTTGCCGGTTTCCGCTACCGTGCCGGAGGTAGGTGATCGCGTGGTGGGCGGCGCCGACGGCGCGGTGCGCCAGGCCCCCGCTCTCACCGGCTATGACCCGGCGGGCGGCAGTATCGGCCGGGGGACTGTCCTGGCCGCCAACGGAACCACTGACTGCGTAATCCTTCTGAATTAATGAGGAAAGCCATGACATTTGATCAGTTTTTGCAGACTACGGCAGCCGACAACCCGGACGTTGAGTCAATGACCGCCGGGGGACCGACCTCGGTTGATCTGGCCCGCGCCGCCGCTGTTGAGGTCGACCGCGATTTGTACCTGGAAGCGGACACGCGCGGCCTGTCCCTGTCCGAATTGCTTGAGACCGACGATTTCGATCCCAGCCCGTCGGGCAGCCCGCTCGATGCCTTCGATCGACAACTCGCTCTTGCCGGTGTTCATCTGAACGGCAAAAACCCGACCACGGTCGAGCAGTTCTTTCAGAAGGCGGCCGTTCTGATGCCCGAATTCATGATGCGGGAGATCAAGCGTGGTCAGGCCATGCGGCCCGAACTCGCGCGCCTGATTGCCAACACCACCACCGTCTCCAGCAATCGCTACACGCCGTTCCACGTGGATACTTCGAACAATGCCCGCCTCTCGCTCCGGCCCATCGGCGAAAGCGCCGAGGTTCCGCAGCTGCTCGTCAACGAACAGACCAACGCCGTCACAGTCCCCGACTACGGCCTGGCGCTCAAGGCCAGTTACAAGGCATTGCGCTATCGGTCAACTTCGCAGTTCAGGGTTCTGCTGTGGTATATCGGGTTCCGTATGCAGACCGACAAGATTGCCATGCTGGTAAAGACTATCCTCGACGGCGACGGTAACGACAACGCCGCCGCAGTAATCAATGCCGGCACCAGCGGTGTCCTGGACTACGATGATCTGGTCACCCTGTGGTCATCGTTTGCTCCTTTCGAGATGAACTGCATGATCTGCCATGTCGACGCCCTGCGCACCATCCTGACCCTTGAGGAATTCAAGACACCCCTGGCCGGGTACCGGTTCCAGAACGACGGTGAGCTGTTTTCGCCCCTCGGCGCGGCCCTCGTTCGATCCGACGAAATGCCGGCGGACCGGGTGATCGGCCTGGACACGCGCTTTGCGGTCGAGGAAGTGGTTACCCAGCCGCTGATGGTTGAGTATGACAAGATCATTGATCAGCGTCTGGAGGAGGCGGTGATCACCGAATCCGTCACGTATGCCAAAGTTATTCAGGAAGCCTCGGTTGTCCTGGATTATGATTTCGCCTGATCCCGGGGAGACATGCCGGCCGCGTAATGCGGTCGGCATGGTCCCGTGTCACCACTACATGCAGGGGCCTGCACTATGCAAACAAAATTGATAGAATCCGGTACATCGTACAGCCTCGGCCACCCGTTTCAATCAAAGCTGTTCCAGGTGCCGTCGGGCCCTACGGCGCAGCGGCGGGTGGCCCTGGTATCCCCGTCGCCGGGGGAGATCGCCCTGCTCTGGTCAGACTCGCCGGGGCAATCGTGGTCTGATGCTCAGGCCGTCCTCTCCGACTGCGACGCTCAGAGTTTTGATTGTCGCATGGACGTCGACGGCCATTTGCTGCTGATGTACGTGCAGCAGAGCACCGGCCACCTGTATTTCCTTCGCCTGGCCTACAATAATCTGGTCTGGACTCCGGGGTCTCCAGTTCCCGTGTATACCGATGGCATCGGTTGTGATCCATCGCTGGAGATGGCAGCCGACGGAACCCTGTGGGTGAGCTGGTCTCGCTATTCGGCGCCCGGCTATACGGTCCAGGTCAAGTCATCGGCCGACAACGGTGCCACCTGGGGGAGCGGTCCCGCCGATAGCGGAGACACGCTTTCGGCAACAGCGACTACCTGCTATTGCCGACTGGTGGCTGATGCCAATCGTATCCATGCGGTGCACACGGATCTGCAGACAGCTATGAACATACGTTTTCGACTCTTGTCCGGCGGTTCCTGGTCGGACGCGTATGCCGTTGCCACCGGATCAACCTTCACCAGTGATTTTGATGTCGCGGCGAGCGACGATGGCCGCCTGGGAGTTGTATTCCGGCGGAATAGTCTGTGCTACCGCGAGTACGACGGTGTCAACTGGGGTACCATACTGACCCTGGATGATCACGCTACGGTGTGTCCCCAGATCAGCCTGCATCAGGGTATTCCGCACATTATGTACCTGCGATCCTTTGAGGGCAGTCAACGGCGTATCATGTATACGCGACGGGACTCCGGCACATTCAGTGTGCCGCGCGCTCTCGATCACCGAGCAGATCTGTATAGCAGGGTGGTGCTGTACTCGGCGGGCGCAACTACTTTCGAGGAACTCACCGACCAGGCAATCAGTAGCGATGCATCCGATATCTATCACTCGCAAACAGGGTGCCTGCTGCGCGACGCAAATGACGCGGTCTACGTGGCGGGCGATGCCCCCTTTCGGACTGTACGGTGGCTGCTGTCGACGCTGGGGGACGGCGGTGGAATTGAGTTTGCCTACTGGGACGGCACCGGGTGGGCGGCTGTTGTTCCCCGGAGTGTCAGCTCAGTGTTTGCCACTCAGCGGGGAGAAGCGCAGTTGTGGTCGGCCTACGTCGATATCCCGACTGATTGGCAGCAATGTGAAGTGATGAACCGCAACGGGTACTGGATCAGAATTCAAGTCAATGTTCCCTTCACGGCCGGACCAATCGGGCAACAACTTACGGCCGTTCCGCAAATCGACCGGATCATTTTCAGGAGGTAACCA
>Ga0180007_10006228_pt1 | contig 11728 bp, 9 predicted proteins | sample MM_PC_MetaG_FD_121122 | JGI IMG/M metagenome (GOLD analysis project Ga0180007, IMG submission 121122) | Groundwater microbial communities from the Aspo Hard Rock Laboratory (HRL) deep subsurface site, Sweden - MM_PC_MetaG | ecosystem: Environmental > Aquatic > Deep subsurface > Groundwater...
ACCCATGTTCGCGGACGGATTATGAAATGGATCAAGTCCGGACGGGAATTTGTGCGCGCAACCGGCTATTCGGCGCTGGCGTCGGCGCTCAAAGACGGTGCCGAGATATCCGATGACGATTGCATCGAGTTGCTGGCACGTATCGAATCCGAAATTCACGAGTCTCCCAACCGAGCCCGCCATGCCATGAACAATGCCGTGATTGCCATTGGAGTCTTCCGGCCGCATCTGGGCACAGCGGCTGCGGAGACAGCTCGGCGCATTGGACACGTGGAGGTTGATCACGGAGAGACCTCTTGCAAAACTCCTGATGCCGTCGCCTATATCAAAAAGGCGCTGGCGCGAAAACAGAAAAGAAAACAGAAAGGTGGTGGGAACCCATGAGTGAAGATATGCCGCAATTCGGAATTGTCACCTGGATCGACCTGACGGTGAAGGACGCTGAGTCGATTCGGGATTTCTATAGCGCGGTGGTGGGCTGGGACCATTCCCCCGTGTCAATGGGCAGTTACAATGATTATTCCATGCTGCCGGAGAACAGTGAATTCCCTATTGCGGGAGTCTGTCATGCCCGTGGTGTTAACGCCAATCTGCCGGCCCAGTGGCTGATATACATCACGGTTGAGGATCTTGATGAGAGCATAGCCGCCTGTAAGAAACTTGGAGGAAAGGTGTTGGTCGGTCCCAAAACAATGAGCGACACCGCCCGCTATTGTGTCATTAAGGATCCCGCCGGAGCAGTCACGGCGCTGTACGAGGAATTGACGGAGTCGGAGACCGACTGAGCTTCCCGGGCCGCCTGCCACTTGACAAAAGGCATTGTTGGAGGCAGATTAGACCCACGATGCAGGGAATGGAACCACCGTGTCAGGGCACGCGGTGGTGTTTTTCAATATGTGCCGCGGTGTTGAATCGGGTTGTCCGGACACAATCCGGGAGAATCCGTCGACGAAAACAGGATAACTGGAGCCACAGGTTTGTCTTTCGAAAAGCAGGACATACGGTCGAACGATGATTGCGGTGAACTTGCCGAATGGCCGGTTATGTCGGTAGTTGTGCCTATACGCAACGAGGAGCCGTACATCGAACAGACAATCACCTATATCCGGGAGCAGGACTATCCGGCCGACAAGGTTGAGATTCTTGTGGTCGACGGCGAGTCGGATGATCGGACGGTTGAGATTGTCAGGGGACTGGCCGCCGGAGACGACCGCATCAAACTGCACAACAACCCGAAACGGTTGTCATCGGCCGCTCGCAACGTGGGAGCAAAACAGGCTACCGGCGACATCGTCCTGTACATTGACGGCCACGTGTACATTGATAATCGCTGCCTGCTGAAAAACGTCGCTCGCCTGATGTACGAAAAAGACGTTTCCGTGCTTAGCCGGCCCGGTTTTCAGAATATTCCCGGAATCAGCTACTACCAGCAGGCAGTCGCGCTGGCGCGACGGTCTGCTTTTGGTCACGGTCTGGGGTCCACCGGATTTACGGAGGCAAGCCGGTACTGCGCACCCGAAAGCACCGGGACATACTATCGCCGGGAGGCGATCGGGGCGGTCGGATATTTTGACGAGGAATTTGACGCCGCTGAGGATTTCGAGTTTAATTACCGGCTCGGCAAGGCCGGGTACAAGTCCTTCACGGCTCCCGAATTGATTGTATACTACTACCCCCGGGACACGATCGGCAAACTTTTCCACCAGATGAAACGATACGGTATCGGTCGTTGCCGGCTGGTACGCAAACATCCTGAGGCCTTCTCCCTGGCCGCGATTATTCCGGCAGCTTTTGTGGCCGGATTGCCGGCGCTGCTGTTGTTGTCGCTGGCGGTGCCGCAGGCTCTGTGGCTGGCCGTGGGGTTATATGGTTTTTACGCGGTGCTGAATATCCTCGTGTCAATTGCGACAGCCGCCCGCAAGGGCTGGAAGTTTCTGCCGGTGCTGCCGTTTACGTTCGCGGCGATCCATATCGGCGTTGGCTGGGGTCTCATTGGCGAAACGGCACGCCAGGTGTCGCGAAAAATAAGCGGAAAATAGTCCCCTCCCGACTCGGGATTGTGACGTAGAACCAGAGTAGCATGATTATCGATTTCAGCAGACGAATACTGGCTGCCCTGTTGCGCCCCCCGGAACATCGGGCGGTGGTCTGGCCGAACGGAAAGAGGTTCGCTTTTACGGTAGTCGATGACACCGATCAATCGACCCTGGAGAACATCCTTCCGATATACTCCCTCCTGCACCGGCTCAATATGCCGATCACCAAAACGGCCTGGGTCGTACCCACTCTTGAGCCCGGGGAGATTGACAACCGGGGCGACAGTCTGGCCGACCCCGAGTACCGGGAGTTCCTGCTCGATCTGCAAGGCAAAGGTTTCGAAATCGGGTTTCACGGAGCCCGGGGCGGCGACGCCCGACGGAAGGAAACGGAAGCGGCGCTGATGAAATTCCGGGATGTCCTGGGACGGTATCCCCGGTGCCATGTCAACCATTTCAAGAACCGTGAGAACCTGTACAGCGGACGTGACAAACTGAGTTTTGGACCGTTGCGGGGTCTATATCGTCTGTTTCAGAAGTGGGATTTTGAGGGACATGTGGAAGGCTCGCCGTACTTCTGGGGCGATATCGCCAAAAAACACGTGAGTTATGTCAGGGATTTCCACTACGATGAAATCGATGTCCGCCGGATCTATCCGGTGCTGCCGTACCATGACCCCAATCGACCCTGGGTGAATTTCTGGTACCATGCTTCAGACGGTTCCAATCGTGAGTCGTTCGTGAAACTGCTACGTCGCCCGAATCTCGAGCGATTGGAAGAGGCCGGGGGGCTTTGCATAGTGTATACGCACTTCGGCAAGGGGTTCTGTCACGACGATGCGGTGGATCGGGCTGTGGCGGACCGGTTGGAAGACGTTGCCGGACGGCCCGGGTGGTTTGCGCCGGTGGGGGTTATTCTTGACTTCCTGCGCGGCGAACTGGGGGAACACACCCTGACTCATAGCAACCGCGTGTTCATGGAACTGAGTTGGGTGGTAGAAAAAGCCTTTCGGGGCCGGACCTGACGAAGTAGTCGTCGCCGCGCCACCGGGCACGCCTTTCCCTATCTTCTTCCAGTCACAAAAAAAGTGAATCGCCGCCCTTGCTAATTCGTACCGGTAGGGAACAGGCGGCCAACCGCAAACAGCGACGGTAAGTATCTCCGGGTGGTATAGTCCTCCACGGACAGGAACGGGAGCAGGGTGTGTTCAGGAATTATCTTCTGGTAGCATTTCGCAATCTCAAACGATCCGCAGTATTTTCGGCGATCAACATACTCGGGCTGGTCATCGGTATGACCGCCTGCGTGATGATTCTGCACTACGTAAACTTCGAAAGAAGCTTTGATCGGTTCCACGCCAACAGCGATCGCATCTATCGACTGCGTTACGAACGTACCGACGAGGCAGGTGAGTCAGTTCGATTCGCCTCGTGTTGTCCCCCCGCGGCTGCGCGCATTCGGGGCGCCTACCCCGAGGTAGAGAACATCGCCCGTATCTTCAACTACCGGGCATCGGTCTCACGCAACGATGATTCGTACCTGGAAGAACGTATGTTTTTTGCCGAGCCGGAGTTTCTGGATATTCTAAAGTTCAGGATGATCACGGGCGATCCACTGAACGGCATACGCCGACCGAATACGATGTTTATCTCTCAGGCGACAGCGAAACGGTACTTTGGGGATGAGGATCCGATCGGCCAGACCCTGAGCCTGGACAGAAAAGCCGACTACACGGTTACCGGCGTTTTCGAGAATATCCCCGGCAACTCGCACCTCAAATTTGATTTCCTGCTGCCGTGGGAGAATCTGGTGGCAAGGCTCGGGACCGACTACACCGAGGCCTGGGGGCATACGGGCTCGTACACGTATCTTCTGACCGCCCCCGGCACGGATCCGCGGGCGTTCGAGAAAAGACTGCTCTCGTTGGTGGAGGCGGAATGTCCCTGGCTCAAAGATTACAACATGACCATTGATCTCAAAATGCAGCCGCTGACCGATATTCACCTGACTTCCCACTTCATGCAGGAATACGAGCCCAACGGCAATGCCGATTCAGTCAGGGTGCTGTCCCTTGTCGCCGCCTTCATCATGATCATGGCCTGGGTCAATTTTGTGAATCTCTCCACTGCCGGATCGTTGCGGCGGGCGCGGGAGGTGGGCATGCGCAAGGTAGTCGGGGCATCGCGGACGCAACTGACCGTGCAGTTCTTTACGGAGATCATTGTGACGAATGGCATCGCTCTGGCAGTTACGGCAGCGGCGGTGACACTCCTGCTGCCGGCGTTCCATACCATGACCGGCCTGCCCGCTGATCTGCCGCTCTGGTCGCAGACCTGGTTTCCGCTTACGCTGGGTGCGATGTTTGTGGTGGGCGTGTTTCTCTCCGGCCTGTACCCCGTCATGGCATTATCCTCGTTCCGTCCGTCTGAAGTGCTTAAGGGTCGACTGTGGACCTCAGCGCGCGGTATTACGCTGCGCAAGTCCCTGGTCGTGTTCCAGTTTGGGGTTGGTTTGGTGCTGATCATTGCGACCCTGACCGTCTCGCGGCAAATCTCGTTCATGCGCAATCAGGATCTCGGCTTTGATATGCAGCAGACACTCGTAGTCAAGGCACCCAGGGTTCGGGACGAGTCCTACGGTTCGAAATTCGAGACCTTTCGGGAGACCCTGCTGCAGCGTGACGATATCGCCAGGATGACTCATGTGACGGAAGTGCCCGGCCGGCAGGTGTACTGGGACGCAGGCGGTATCCACAAAGCGGGGGAGGATGTCAGTCAGAGCAAAAACTACCAGATCGTCGGCATAGACTACGAGTTCGCCGGTGTATTTGATCTGGAGTTTGCCGCCGGGCGGAACTTCTCCCGGGATTTTCCTTCCGATGACAAAGCACTCATTCTCAACGAAACGGCTGCGAGATTCATGGGCTTTGACAGCCCCGAAAGCGCGATCGGTCAGCAGGTGGACTATTGGGAGGAAATCTTCACGATAGTGGGCGTCTTGAAGGACTACCATCAGCAGTCGCTGAAAGAGGCATACGAACCGCATATCTTTCGTTTTGCACCGTATGGCCGGGGGGCGCTGGGATCAATAGCAATCAGAACCAGTGCGGATCATGTCGAGGAGACTGTCCGGGCGGTGAAGGAGCAATACGATGATTTCTGGCCCGGGAATGCCTTCACCTATTTCTTCCTCGATGACTACTACAATCAGCAGTATGCATCCGATGAACTGTTTGGACGGGTCTACGGTTTGTTCACACTCCTGGCCATTGTCATCATCGGTATGGGCATTTTCGGACTGTCATCTTACAGCGTTGCCCAGATGACCAAGGAAATAGGTGTGCGGAAGGTCCTGGGTGCTTCCGTGTTCAGTATCGCCGGTTTGCTGACGCGCGAGCTGGTGATGCTTCTGCTCATCGCCAGTGCGATCGCCTGGCCAATAGCGTTTTTTGCGATGAATCGCTGGCTGGACGGGTTTGCCTATCGGACCAATCCAGGGGCCGTGACCTTTGTGCTGGCCAGTGGTGCCACCCTGGTGATCGCTCTGTTGACGGTAAGCTGGCAGGTGTTCAAGGCGGCCCGGGCCAATCCGGTGAAAGCGCTGCGATACGAGTAAGGCGCCGTCATTCGAGCCGCTCCTGCCATGATTCCCGTCGTGTCCCGGCTATACTCTGCATCCTGATGCCCAATCGTGTCGTCGGTTGACAATGGGCGATTCCCCATACATGACTGTCAAGTTGCTGGACCGGTGCGTGTTAGGCTCAAATGGCGGAATCCATGCAGATTGGCCCGACTCTTGCAGGGTAGAGGGCAGATAAAAGCCCCTTTGCCCGACGGAGACGCGTATGAACGGGAAAACACTGGTTCTGACCCTGATCGCCCTCACGGCCCTGATTTTTGCCATCAGTGCCTGCGAGAAAGAGAAGATTGTCGAGTCAACCGAGTATATCTCGGAGACGGAGTATATCACCTTGCCCCCGGATACCGTATTCCAGGTTCGGATCGACACGGTGTATACCAGCGACTCAACCATCATCAACAACACCGACACGGTGACGATTACCGTCCATGACACGGTGGTACAGGTGACCACGATAATCGATACCGTGTTCAGTGTCGACACCGTCACGACCATCCAGCATCACTATGATACTACGACCGTTACGATCGTCGATACGGTGACTACTCTGCAATGCGATCCAAACGAATACCTGGCGATGGCGGCGCTTCAGTACTACGCCAACAGCGAAGTGATCCAGTTTATCAATTCAGAGTTTGGCTACACCGACGGATGGGTGTTGTATCTGAATCCTTTCCAGAGCGATGTCCAGAGTCCATCGGCCGGCGTGTATGACATCTATGGGTACATTGACTACTGGACACCTGAATGGGACGGTTACTACGTGTTGGAGTATTACTACCGAATCGACTACACCAGTGGTGATCCGACGAATCCGGAGAACTGGACGCTGTCGGAACCGCCGGCGGCCTCCCCGACTCGTCAGCCGGGCATGCGGATTGTCCCCGAAACCAGCGATGCTATCCGGGATCTTCGATAGTCCGGCCCGATAGAAAACAGGCATGACCAGGCCCACTCCTGAACGGGGGTGGGCTTGTTTTTGTCAGAAGTGGATACATGTGCACTCTCATGCGGTCGCACTTGACAAAAAGGAGCTCAAGGCGTCTATTACCATATGTCAATCCGCGGTGCCAATACTTCTGCAATATGGACGGCGATTGGCCTGGTCATTGGTCTATCATCGTCTCCGGCCCGGGGTACTACGATAAACGTACCTTCGCAGGAGCCCACAATTCAGGCCGCCATCCACTCTTCCGCGGTCGGCGACACCGTTCTGGTACAGCCCGGCGTGTATGTTGAAAACGTGAACTTCGCCGGGTTGGATATTGTTGTCGGATCGTTGTATTTGACTACCGGGGATACCGGCGTCATAGCTCAGACGATCATCGATGGGAATGCCCTGGGGTCCGTCGTCACGTTTCTTCTAGGTGAGACGTCGGATGCGGCCCTTGTCGGGTTCACCATTCGTAACGGACTTGCTGTGCGGGGGGGAGGAATTCACTGCTCCTCCGCCAGTCCGACCATCGCCCACAACCTCATCGTCGACAATCAGTTTGATGCCCGCGACAGCGTCGGTTACGGCGCCGGCATCTACTGCCGCGATTCCCATGCAACAATAGTCAACAACGTCATCCGTGATAACTCATACCTCGGTTTCAGTCACAACTACGCCGGTGGTATTTTCAGTGAATCCTGTGATCTCGACGTCCGGGACAACACGATTGCCTATAACAGCAGTCAGAATGTCGGCGGCGGATTGTGTTTGTTGAACTCAACAGGAGTCATAGGGGGCAACACGTTCCTTGGGAATTCCTCGCGATATGGCGGTGCCATCAGTTGCGGCATGTACTCTGCGCCGACAATCTGCTTCAACGTGATGTACCAGAATGAGGCGGTTGGAATGGGCGATGGGATGGATATCTGGGACGGCTCATCACCGCTGGTCATCAACAACACTATCGTTAATAACGGAGACATGGGCATTTGGTGGGACCTGGCCACCCCGACCGTTGTCAATTGCATCGTGTGGGGTAACGACGTCTCCGGGAATGTTGCTGCGGACGTGCTGTACTGCGATATCGAGGGCGGCTTTGCCGGCGGAATCGACATCATGGAACAGGAGCCGTTGTTTCGGAATCCTGCTGCCGGAGACTTTCATCTGATGTCCGTGGCATGCGGTGATTCAGTTGACTCCCCGTGCATCGATGCCGGTCATCCAGACTACATCGATTTATATGTCGGCTGTCAGCAGGGGCTGGGGACGTCCCGTTCGGACATGGGGGCTTACGGTGGCAATATCGAGCCAGCTACGGACATTACTGATGCCAATCAGACCTTGCCCGGCAGGCTTATCCTGCGACAGAATTACCCTAATCCGTTCAACCCGAGTACGACGATTGAATACGTGCTGCCCGTTCGAGCTACCGTGCGTCTGCAGGTATTTGACGCCCTGGGCCGCCTGGTTCGGACTATCTGTGACGAGTCCCGGCCGGCCGGGGTCAATAGTTTTGTATGGGACGGAACTGACCAGGGGGGACGAACGGTCGCATCAGGTGCGTATCTGTATCAGATTCGTGTGGGCGATCGGAAACACTCGCGCAAGATGCTCCTTCTGCGGTAGCATCACCCACCTCCTAAAGGCATCTCCGGTCCGGCGCGAATCTACTAACCGCGCATGAAGCGCATGCGGATGCGGGTGAGACAGCGCACCGCCGCCACAATGCAACCCATGACACGGGGGCGGGTGAAACGGATCGGACGCTTCTCAATACAGGTCAGCAGGTGCTCAACCGCCCTGTCAACCGTCATCATGAACGGCTTGCGATCACCCTTGGCCATCTTGGTGTCCACAAAGCCAAAACGGAGATTGGTTACCGCCACACCGCGCGGGCGCAGCGCCAGGGCTAGTCCCTCGGTGTACGATGTCAACCCGGCCTTGGAGGCAGAATAGCTCGGTGCTTCCGCCGAAATCAGGTCATCGGCGATGCTCGTGAGCACGATGATGTGTCCCCGTCTGCGGTCGACCATGGCGGGGACCACGACCTCAAGCACTGCCATGGCAGCCATCAGGTTGACCTGCATGATGTGTGTCTCCTGAGACATGTTCCCGGTATCAAACTGCTCACCGATACCTACGCAATAGACACAGAGATCCGGAGCCGTGGCACAAACCCTTGTCAGAGCAGGAGTGAAATCGGCGGCGAGAACATCGGTGACCGTGTGCGTGTAGCACTCGTGAGAGACCGGACTGGTACTGCGGGAGATGCCGTGCACGTGCCAGCCAAGACCAAGCAATCGATAAGTGAGGCCGAGACCTATACCGTCGGAATTGCCCACGACAAGAGCGTTCGGATGATTGTTCATGATCGTGCCATCTTAGTGATAAGCCGGACGACGGGGAAACAAAAAAAAGCGTGGCCCCGGGGCGAGACCTGGCCTCGCCCCGGGGCACCTGCGTAACTTATCCCGGGACTCGAACAAGCGAACGATTGGCTCAATTGACTGTTGACCGGTTGTATACCCAGGCCGGATTCAGATCGCAATCGTGATGTCGCAGGATCATGTCGGCCGCCTGCAGATCGCAGCACCAGGTTGCAGTGCCGCAGTTCGGAGCATCGCAGGGCGTCAACTTCAACCGGCTGCCGTCCAGCTCGTATGTGCCATTTACTACCCGGGTAGACTCAAGGCAGTCAAATTCCGTATAGGAACCGTCGGCACGAAGCGTGATGGTGTGTTGCAGCGAATCATCGTCGATAGGCATGCCCTCGCATACGGAGGCTACCCAGTAGCCGACAGGCGAGTATGCCACACCGGCCGGACTTACAGGCTCAGTGTCCGGGCAACTGGCACAATGTTCGTTACTGCAGCCGAGAACAAAACACAGCCCCACCCCAAGAGCCATGATCACCAGAAATCGCATGATAGATCCCTCCGTGAGTACAATGTGATGCTATAAGATAAACATGGTCTAAAAAGTAGTCAATAGGGCAGCGAAGTTAGCGCGACAAAATGACGCAAAGAAAGGCTGATTTGACCAGTTTAGAGGCGGGAAGCGAACGAATGCGACGCAATCGCCGGGTGTCAAAGTTGTCAACGATGCCGGTATTCCTCATTCAGTATGCCGTAACCGTGGACATCGTGATACCTTCCCCCGGTTTGCCGCCCAGGCGCCAGGTTGCTTCTCGCGTAAACTTGGATTTCTCCAGCAGGGCCACCGAGCTGATATTCTGCTCGTGCACGATGGCATACACGCGATGTAATCGCACCGGACCGAATGCGTAGTCGAGGAGCAATTGTAGAGCCTCGGTGCCGATTCCCAGCCGCCATAACCTCCTTCCGATCCAATATTCGACTTCCGCATTGGAATCAACCCGGTTGATTTGCTTCAGTCCCATCATGCCGATGATTTCCCCGGAAGCGACATGTTCTATCGTGAACTGGCACGCGGATTGGTTCAATTGTCGCAGGAAGCCGTAGGACCAGTCAATGCCATTTGCTTCCTGGGAGCAAGATCTGGTGTCGCGGTCAATTGCTCACACAGAAACGTTTTGTGGTGCGATTATCCGGAATTCTCTTTTTTCGTGACAATTTTTTGGAATCTCAACGACCGTATAATCGTAACGTAGCTATCGGGAGGTTCTGCATCGACAGTATCTGAGTTCACATCGCATCCCCAACAATCCAGCCCTCAGAATTGGAACATTCCGGGTAATGAGGCATGCTGGCCGAGCAGTACACTGAATAGAGAATGGAGAATAGAACAGTGAGACGGTTTTCGTGTTTCATGGGACTACTGCTGCTGATCTGCCTGGTTACTCGAACCCACGCCCATGACGGCTACTGGATTGACCGCACTCCCTTGCCGGAAGCCAGGCAGGAAATATACCCCTCCGTCCTGGAAGGAAAAGTCTACGTTGTCGGAGGGTATACCTCCAGTCTTGCGGTCAGCGCCGATGTTTTTGTGTACGATCCTGAAGCTGGTACGTGGGACACCGCCGCCGCGCTGCCGGCGCCCCGACATCATTGTCTGACCGTACCGCTCGACGGGAAGTTGTACGCTATCGGAGGGTACACGGGTCCCTCGCTGCCGTGGATCGCTTCGGCTGACGTCTGGATGTATGACCCGGCGATCAATGAATGGATAGCGGTGGCATCGCTAAATCGGTCACGCGGCGAGCACAGTGGCGTTGCGTTTGACGACAGGATCTATGTGTTTGGCGGTAATAACGCCTTCGGCGACGACCTGGCCAGCGTGGAGATGTACGATCCGACCCAGGATGTCTGGACTGAGGTAACCACTATGCCTACCGCCAGACATCATTCCGGAGTGGCAGTGCTTGACTCGTTGATTTACGTAGTTGGGGGGAGAATCGGCTATTGGGGCGAGTCGCTCACACTTATCGGCGTATTGGAAGCCTACGCGCCGGGGTCGGACACATGGTATTCGTTACCTGACATGCTCACCCCACGCAGCGCCCTGGCAGCCGATTGTCTCGACGGCAAACTGTACACGTTCGGCGGCGAGATTCCGGATATTTACGATGAGTCCGAGGAGTATGACCCGGTGACCCAGACCTGGCGAAGTCTGACGCCCATGCTCACAGGACGCCACGGTACGGCCGCTGCCCTGGTTGGAGATACCGTGTTCATAGTCGGCGGTGCCCACGAGATGGGTGCGGGCGCATCCGATGCCAATGAGGGTTTTGTCCTCGGTACCTGTGCTGATACCGATTTGGATGGCTATGCGGATGTCCCCGGAGGAGGGAACACTTGCCCGGGAGACAATTGTCCAAACAAGTACAACCCTGTGCAGGCCGACCATGATAGCGATGGGATCGGCGATTCGTGTGACGTTTGTCCGGCCGATCCTTATGACGATGGCGATGGGGATCTATTGTGCGGGGACGTTGACAACTGCTCAAACACATACAATCCCGGGCAGGAGGATACAGATGGAGATGGTGTGGGGGATGCCTGCTGCTGCGTTGGTCTGACAGGTAATGTCGACGGCGACAGCGAGGATGTGATTGATATCGGTGATTTGACCGCGCTAATAGAGTTCCTGTTCATCACATTCGTGTCTCCCGGGTGTCCCCATGAGGCGAATGTCGAT
>Ga0180007_10006229_pt1 | contig 11728 bp, 12 predicted proteins | sample MM_PC_MetaG_FD_121122 | JGI IMG/M metagenome (GOLD analysis project Ga0180007, IMG submission 121122) | Groundwater microbial communities from the Aspo Hard Rock Laboratory (HRL) deep subsurface site, Sweden - MM_PC_MetaG | ecosystem: Environmental > Aquatic > Deep subsurface > Groundwater...
GAAATTATAGTTTAAATTTCAAGGCGCGCGCCATTTTTTATCACCCTTGTCAAGAAAAAAATGAAAAAATTTCAAAAAAAAATTTAGGTTGTTACATGCAAATACCTAACCGGACACCACTGACTCAAAATGCAAGAACGTCTTGTCGTCTATTTTTGTTTCCAATTCATGAGAAACATCTTTTCGCCAATTCTTGCGGTCTGTGAAAAGCACCGTTGGCACCACCAGTGCGTCCGGGTAGGCTTCCATATAATCTGTGGTATATCTCAACAGCTTGTAAATCGAAAATTTGCTCTTGTCCTCTTGAAATTCAACAAGCCACAAAAGAAGCTGTTTCTTTTCAAACGTAAACAAAATCGGCATGTCCAGTTCCAAGGCAGTATCTGATAATTTACTTTTTTTGGGTTCCTGCCGGACAAATTCAATATCTTTCACCGGTCCCCAATTTTGTATGGCCTGAGGGAAAATCCATTCTAATGCCTGATTTGGAAAGTCTTGGAGCAAATTTTTAAAATTGTGATCGTGTGATGTTCTTGTCATTTCATTTTTCTTTATTCGTATATCATCGAATCAATGTGTGCCAGTCCAGTGAAGATCTGAAAGCTATTATAGAGTCCTTATCCAATTGCCAATAATAAATCAAGAAAATGAAAGGGAATAATTCATGTTCGGCAATAGTTGACATATCGTTTATTTATCCTAAAGACGCGCTACAAAATATGGAGACAATTATCCCGTGAAATAAAAATATTGAACAATTTCAGGCGGGATTTGGTTTTGGCGAAGCACAGGGACAAACTATTCAAATTATCTGTCTAATGATTCTTCTAAGCCCCCACATGCAGTTCACGAAGTTAGGAACATGTCCCCTCCAATAAGCGGCTTAACCTTACGCCAGATAACCTATAATACTGATGGTATGCCAACTACTATTACTGATACGATTAATAATTCTACTGTAATGACGGAGTATGCCTATGACGGAGATGGAATAAGGGCTAAAAAGACTGTTGGGAATTCATCAAAATTTTATATCAATGATTATTATGAGATCAATAAAAACGATTCAACGATTACTACTACGAAATATATTTTTGCAGGAAATAAAAGAATTGCTATGATTCAAAATAGTCAGCTCAAATTTTATCATCAGGATCATTTAGGAAGCAATACCTTGATGAGTCTTGCTGATATGAATACCGAGAAAGAAAAAACTGACTATATGCCCTTTGGTGAAATAAGAAATAATATTGTTCAAAATACAGATTATGGATATACGGACCAGGAGTTCGATAGTCATTTAGGATTATACAACTACAATGCCAGGCTTTATGACCCAGCTATTGGAGTGTTTATTACAGCTGACACCATTGTCCCTGATTGGACTGATCCACAGACGCTGAATCGTTACAGCTATTGCTATAACAATCCGTTACGCTATGTTGACCCGGACGGTCATTTTATTATAGCTGCTATGATTGCAGGAGCAGTAGTTAGTGCTATAAGTGCCGGAGCTCAGAGCGACTGGGATTCTGATGCAATGTTAACTGGTGCACTTATCGGAGGTATAGCAGGCGGAGTAGGGGCAGGAGTTAGTGGACTAGTAGGGGGAGGACTTAACGGAGCCGTTTTTGGAGGTTTATCGGCTGGTGCAACATCAGGTGGATTAAATGCGGCCCAATACGGTGGGGATATAGGTGGAGGAATGTTTATGGGTGCCGTACTTGGAGGTATAAGTGGTGCAACATTTGGTGGCATAGCAGATGCTTACGGTAGTGCTTGGACCCCTGGTCGTGTTATGTTATCAAGCGCTGCAGGAGGTTGGATGTCAACAGTAACAGGGGGAAATTTTAGTGACGGTGCAATGATGGCTGGTGGATTAGCAATGATGGCATATGGCTACAATAAATTTGTTGATGGAAGGGTGCCAGCTGGTCAAACATCAAGCGGAGACGCAATTGAAAAGCCTGAAGATAGACAAAGGATGATGGCAGAGATGAATCAAAATCCAAATCGTCCATGTGTAGGCTTAGGTAGACCAGATGCGACTTTGGACTCATGGAACGATTGGCTTAGTGAGCATACACTTAGATGGATTCCTAATAATATTCCAATGTTTAATGACATTGGTTTCGTGCATGATTTTTTAGGTGGGAAAATATTTACAAATTCTAGTGTTTGGAACGTTGATAGCCCTTGGACCATGGCTCCAGCAGCTGTTTGGACCTTAGGTGCTACCACAATGCATTATGCACCTACTTCATCACTCATATATAAGAATCCTACAATGAATTACAAAAGGTAGCTAAAATGTTTAAGAATTTTAACATACGAATTTTCCTATATTTTTTTGCTTTTTTGATTGTTTCTGAAGGTTGTGCCCCTGTAAAATGCGTATATTATGAACCTATTGCATCCAGTGGAAAATTATTTGTAAAAGATTCAGCAATCATAGGCCCTAAAGACAGAATAGAATTTTTATTCAGCAATACTAAGATAACAATTACAGGGTATAGTACAGGAATTTATCTGGTCGTCTTGATTCCAAAGGGAGAATCTATTCGATTTGGCTCTGACGAATTAGAGTGGCATCCGTCCTCATCGCTTACATGGATAAAAACAAAATTTTTTCTCGAATTCTATGATCCAGGAAAGCCAGATGGTGTATGTCAAGTTAGGCCAATTGATAATTTAATTCAAGGATACGACAGTAAGCTCTCTTATCATGGTCCAGAATCCGGCATCTATGAAAACACCATTAAGCTTGATAAAATCAAAAGAGATCATTATTTTGTCAGGATGCCTGCCATTTTAATAAATAGCCATGTATATGAAATACCGGTTATTGAGTTTATCAAAAGAGAAGGTTTCGGGATTTTTCCAATTAATGTTTAAGTGGAGGGAAGGTGTAGATGTTACCGTCCGAAATAGAAATACGATCATACTTTGAACCGAATTAACCGTCATACGATTTGGGGGTGTTTTGAACGAATTTCCAAATTAAAGTGGTCATTTTGGAGAAAGATCGATAAAGCTGGTTACCCGGGTTCACCATATCCGATTTGGTTATAATAGAAGGGGGAAACGAAGCAGTATCGTTTCCCCCTTCCTGCGCATTATTATAATGCTACCCATATCCGGCTATCCCTTGTCAGATTCCTCCCCAGGATTGCCTGACGCCGTCTTACCGGAAGCTTTATGTTTAGATTAAAATGGCGTTCCTATTAAGGAGTTGTTACGAAATAAACTTTACAATTTGACATAGATGTTATAGTCTGTTTCTTATGAATGAAGAAACAATATTAAAATCAAAATATGAATCAATATTACCTTTGCTAACTGAAAAGCAAAGACGACTATATTTGTCCATTGAGGCTAAACACTTTGGGTACGGTGGGGTAACAAAAGTTTCAAAGTTATCTGGTGTTTCGCGGGTTATTATAACTAAAGGAAAAAAAGAACTTAAAGAGACCAATAAAGAACCTATTGAGAGCTCAAGAAAAAAAGGCGGTGGTAGAAAAAAAACCGTAGATAAGCACCCTGAAGTAAAGGCGGAATTAAAAAATATAATTGAACCGCATACTCGTGGAGAACCCGAATCGCCTCTTCTTTGGACAAGTAAAAGTTTACGAAAAATTTCTAAAGAGTTAAAAGCAAAAGGTTATTCAATCAGCTATAGAGTTGTTGGTGAGATTTTGAAAAATGAAGGTTTCAGCCTACAAGCAAACCGAAAAACAGATGAAGGAAAAAGTCATCCTGACCGTAACGAACAGTTTTATTATATCCACAAAAAAGTATCTGACTTCCAGAGCAATGGCAACCCAGTTATTTCTGTAGATGCCAAGAAAAAAGATTTAATTGGCAACTTTAAAAACAATGGTAAAGAATGGCGGGAAAAAGGAAAACCCGAGAAAACAAAAGTTTACGATTTTCCTTCTGATGCAAAAGGAAAAGTAACCCCATACGGCGTATATGACATTATCAACAATAAAGGCTGGGTAAGCGTCGGTATTGATAAGGATACATCGGAATTTGCCGTGCAATCTATACGGAACTGGTGGTACAAGATGGGGCAATTTCATTTTAAGACACCAACAAAGCTTCTGATCACTGCAGATGGTGGAGGAAGTAATGGTTCGCGAGTAAGGCTGTGGAAAAAAGAAATTCAAAAGCTTGCTGATGAAATTAATATGGAAATTTCCATATGTCACTTTCCACCAGGGACAAGCAAGTGGAATAAAATAGAGCATAAACTGTTTTCTTATATTTCTTTGAATTGGCGAGGGAAGGCTCTCACAAGTTATGAGGTGGTTGTAAACCTCATTGGCTCAACCACTACAGCCAAAGGGCTAAAAGTTAAATCTGAACTTGATAAAAATACATATGAAAAAGGGATCAAGGTATCTGAGGAGGATTTCAATAAAATAAATATTGTTAAGGATAAATTTCACGGCGAATGGAACTACACAATACAACCGAACCAGCTTGACCAAGTGTAAATGTTATTTCGTAACGGCTCCTTAAGATTAAAAATCTTTCCTTGGATGGAATGGAAAATCTATTGCCATCCCCCTCTTTTTTTCACGCTCAGATAAGATCGCATTGAACTCGTCAAAATAAGGATCCCAAAGCAACGCCTCCAGTTGAGACAATAATTCCCATATGACGAACGCGACCTGGACTTCTTCTTTTTGATGTTGGGTCATTTTACGATACCTTCGGTTAAGAAATATGTTCAATATCCTTTTCAAGACGCCAATGGGGCTGTATGAGCACATTATATAGGAGAATCGAGAGAATGAGGCTGCAATTAAGGTTACGAAGTCAAATTATATTAGACCGGATAATTTAGGATCTCACTCTGGTTTCAAACAACACCTGCCGTACTGCCCAAAACGGTAATACAAACATTAAATATTTTTCCCAGACATGAAACGAAAAGGGCATGACGCAAAAAAAACTTATAATAATCATATCATAAGCCAACAAAAATGTAGAGCTATCAGGTTGTCTAATCCGTTTATACAAATCCAAACAGATATTCACAAACATATATAAACCGATACAAAATAAAAAAGCCATTACGCCATGAACAATTAGTTCATGGCCAATAATTCGGTTTAATAACCGGTGAAAAAAACCGATGGTTGTAAATTCTGTTTGCAGGAGAGTTACTCGCGAAGGTTGTATGGGGAAAATCGCATACCATACCAGTGATAGTATTGAAGCGGGGACCATCCAGAGTTTTAATCGAATTCTGCTCAGTGCGATCAGATTTGCCGGTAGCGCATAGACGACAATCATGGAAAGATAGGCATTCAGATAGGATGGATGGAAACCAACACCAATAGATGCATCCCAAATTTTTATTCCTTCTGGAGGTGCTATTCCTCTCCATATAGTAATTAAAACTGATAGGGGGAGAAACGCAAGGATCGATAGCATAATAAATTTCAAATCCTCTTTTTTATCCAAAATAAATACATTAATCAGGGTTGTGCCTCCAATGGCACAAAGCACAAAAATGGTATATTGTTTTGATATTAACATCGCAGCTGCCGCAAGCGTAAAAACAACCGCTTTTTTTTTAACAAACCCTGAAACTGTCAGGGCAATACAACATAAGGTCAGTGGGTCAGGAAAAACAAATATACTCATCCCGTATACGTAGGGTGTCATATAGACACTGGCAACAACTGCAAAACCCCAATACCAATGGGTAAACTGATTTTTAAATAAATTGTAGAATACTACTATTCCGGTAATTGCCATAATAATCGTTAAAATGCGTAAAGAAAAAAGGCCAAATCCAAATATTTTTCCCCAAAGTGCATAACAGAAAAAGCTTAATGGACCGTTAATCTCCGGATAATGGACAAATGCATGCCAGGACAAATTTTCAGCCATCAGTTTAATTGTAGCAATATAATGGACTTCATCCCCCCAGGGTTTTTTACGAATGATTGCGATTGCTAATAAAGAAACACAATATATAATAATCCCTGTCCATGGAATATAAAGTGAATAAAGTCTTTTAGAGTTTTGCATATAATACTATATTCCATTTTTATTATAACAAGAATTAACTTTCGCACTATGGTATAGAAAATAATTTAACATTCCCATCGCACAAACTGCAGCAATATGTCAATGAGAAATTTTATGTTTTGGGAAAAGAATATAAGCAGTGTCTGACCGAAAACTCGATATTTTCAAGATTTTTTCGAGGTTTCGAAACAACGATTACTTCCAGAAATTTATTCTTAATATTGACAGGAGTAATTCTGAAAAGTTTTCTCCTAATTTTTAGCTACAACTATCCTGTTGGATCACAAATGAACCACTATACTGCTTTAAAAAAAATATTTTAACTTTTCATAGGCCATTATTTCACACTCTTCCGGATAGCGGTGGCGATGCTTTGGGTATTGTTCTGCAATGCGGTTTTCAGTTGTGGGATGATCTCCGACCTGAACAGCTTGGTCATATCGGTTGCATTCCCGCTGCTGGCATTGATACTGACCGGCATGGTGACGGTAATGTTACTTCCTGATGAAGGTGCCACATATCCGCCGGTGGCATACCGTCTTGGCAGATCCGGTATGGGGAACGAGAGCCCGTTGATCATTTCAAGCAGGCCTGCGCCGTACTTTTTGACCGCTTCCTTCCGGACAACGAATTCTCCGGCTTCGAGCATGGCCTTGATTCTATCACCACCGCCAAAGCCGGGGAGCTTGCCGCCTCTGGCCAGTTTCAATCCCCATCCGACCAGACCGCCTTGGGATTTTTCTTCAACGATCCTTTTAATAATGGTGATCGTTTTGGTCTCGTCTTTAGTCAGTTCGGCGAACTGCTGCTTCAAACTGTCGAGGTTAGAGGCAATCGTTTCTATCCTCATTTCACGCTTTTTCCCTGCCAGCGCATCCGCTTCATTAGCCGCTTTTCTGGCTGCATCTGCGGCTTGCTGAGCAGCACGTTCGGATGCGGTGCCGAAGGCTGCCATGGCAAACTCGCTTTTATTAGCCATATCGACCATATCCACTTCCATGCCGTCCACATGAAGGGTCATCTGGGTTCCGGCATTGAACAGGCTATCCGATATGTTCTTCTCCATATTCTGGCCGGTTTCCTGGGACTTGGTGGAAAGGCCATCCAGAAAAGAGTTCAACTCCTCGATACTCGTGATCGCTCCCTGGTTATCAAGATTTACCTGATCCGGTGTTTGCGCCTGCTGAGCTGTATTTGTCAATTTCTGATCCACCTGGGATATCTGAGCATTGGCCTGTGTGGTATCCAGTGATAAAGGGGCAGGGGATCTGGCAGCCTCTTTGGTGGTGAGGATTTCATTTCGAAGATTCTGGATCACCTGGATATGCTCGCGTTCCTTTGCGATCTGCGCTTCAATTTCAGCCGTGTTCCCCCCAAAGGCCCCTTTGATGGCCGCCTTGATTTCAAGGTACTTGATCTTCACGTTTGAAGCGAACTGGTCAATCAGGGAAAAACCTGCTTGTACCGCCTGACCGATGGTGACCGGTAAAAGACTAAACACATCCCAGGTCGAGAGCCATTCTCCAGCCTTCCACCCGGCATAAAATGCACCGACAAGTCCGGTCACCGTTCCAAGGGTTGTTCCCAATGCGGCCAACGTTGGGCTCAGGCCCCCGATCCATGTGGTCACCTGAATGATCGGATTGATGACGGTAATCCAGGTCACGCCAAATGTGGTGACAGCCGCCCCCAATGTCACCAGGATAGGTGACAGTTTGAGGAGTATTTCCAGAAGCGGGGCAAAAGGGGTGGCTACTTTGACGATGACCGCCGCAAAGCTTTTAAAGGATTCGATGGCGGATATCACGGCTGCCGATATCTTCTTTGCCCATTCATCGAGCTGTCCGGACTTTTTCCACTCCTCTATCTTCTTTAACGCTTCAGACAATTGGGTTTTCAGATACTCGAAAACGCCTGCATCCATGACCGACTTCTGAAACAGGGTGAACTGATCCTTCATGTTCGACCACATGCCGGAAAAAGTCCTGGATTGCTTGTCCATGGCCCCGGCGAACCGTCCCTCAAGGATCTCGATCAACCCTTTCTGGATGGCATCCCCTGTTTTCTGAACGGTCTTTTCCATCTGCATCCCATTCTGGAGCCAGGAGAAGGTCACTTGGTCCCCCTGGGTCTTGGCCCGGATGCCGAACTCTTTTAACCGTTCGAACTCACCGGTCACGGCATCGGCAAACATCTCGACTGCCTGGTCAAGGGGTTTGGCCATGGCGGAGGCTGTATCCCCGAGGGTTTTCAACGTACCGTTCACCGGATCAATGCCGTATGCCTTGAGCTTGGTAAACCCTTCGGTTACCTGATCCAGTTCATAGGGGGTTTTGGCCGTAAAATCGGTGATCCAGGTCATGGCTTGTTTTGCCTTTTCAGATGACCCGGTGATGGTCTCAAGGCTGGTCTGATATTTTTCAAATGACTTGGCCGTATCCAGAAATTGATTGGCCACAATCCCCGCACCCATGCCTGCAAAGGCGGTCTTCAGGCTGAAGACATTTTTCACCAGACCGTCAATGCCTGTTTTCACGCCTTTTAAAGCCTTCTGGACATTCCCGAACTCTTTGGAGGCCCGGTCTTTCAGGTTTACGATGATGTCGATGGTGTTTGCCATTTGATAAACTCAAGCCATTTCTTTTCATCGGCATGCATGCCGGTTCTTACTGCCAAAGCCAGTTCCTGAAGCGTTTCGTGTTTGATCCTGAAGTGCTCAGACAGGGCTGCTTCAAAATACGAGAGACCATACTCAAACGCGTTTAGGTGGCCTGCTTCAACGAGCCTGCAGCCAAGAGAGAAAAGTCCGCAAGAATCGCGGACTTGATTTCTGCCACTATCTTTTCCAGGCCCAGCTTCTGGGCTGCCCCTAAAAAAGAGGCGTTGACCTCCTTGAACGTATCCCAGAGAAGGTCGATCTCGGACGGGGCCATGTCGAGCATGTCATCAACGGTCATATTGACCACTTCCGGAAGAATGGTTTTTAGCTGGGAGAAAATCGTTTCCAGGTCCGGCTCCTTCTTCTCCTCAAACTGGAAAAGGGTGATGTAGTCTTTCACCCGGAGTTCTTTGACGGTGATCTCCCGGTCGTCTATCTTGATGGTTTTCAGTTTTCTCATAATTCCTCGCTAAATGATTTCTGTTGCCCGGTAGAACGGTTCATCCGGGTGGTTTTCCGTATCTGCCAGAAACTCTGCGGTCATGGGGATCGATCCCACGTCCTCGGTGATGAACCCCACAGCGCCGTTAATGGACAGGCTCACTTTCCAGCCTTCGATCTTCCATTTAGGGCCGTCATCGGATGTGGGGATGAACAGAAGCTCGCCGGTCACCTCGGAATTCGCCAATGCCCGGATGCTTTTGGTGGTCTTGGCCGCATAGTTGGCGCTTACGAAGCAGGTTGTGGTTATTGATCCTGTCTTGAGTTTCCTCAACAGGCTACCTGCAATATCCAGGCTGTAATCGGTCCCCAGGACATATCTCTTGGTGGGAGAGGCCGCGTCCGTAACCACCACATCCTTTTTATTCGATATGGATGTGACGGATGCTGTGGCCGTGGAAGTCCCTCCGGTGATGGTCTCCCCTTCCTGGAACGTTCCCGTGACATTGATGCATTCCAGATACCGGTTGGTATTGTCCACCCAGGCGATCTTGGCCGTGGCGCTCGATGTGGTTCCGGTGATGGTTTCACCCGGATCAAACGGGCCGTTCGTGACCGCTCCGTGATCGATCTTTAAGATGGAAAGCTCCATTTTACCGAGGCTCACGAACCGGTCGTCAACCACGGTGATCGATTCGGCATCGAGCTGGCCTGAGAGCTGGCTCCCGCTCTGGATGCCATTCCCTAAGAAAGCCAGGTTCAGGTTTTCGGCAGAATACTCCTCCATGTCAAAGGAAGCGGTCGCTCCTTTTTCCGCAATCCGTTCTTTGTCCTTTAGCCGGGTTCCTTCCTGGTTGGAGTAGTGAGTCTGCTTTTCAATGGTGATTTCGATTTCAAGCTTGGGAACGTTCCCCAGGGCCAGGAATCCTGCGTCGGTATTCGACTTGAAGTAAAGCCGTCCGGACCCGTAAAAATAGTTGTTTGTGTTGGGTGCTAACATAAAAATCCTTTCACGGTAAGCTCTCCTGGGAGCCTTTTTTAAGTTTTACGTTGATGGTTGAATACGATACATACAGGGGGTGGTAACTGATCGTGCCTGCCTCGCCGGTGGTTGTGATCCGGGCTGGCTTTATTCCGAATATGGCATTCTCTGCCTGTTCCCGAAGGTCTTCTGCCAGAAGGAACCCTTCATAGGTTTTTGATCCTTCTTCTGCTGAGACCGTCTCGCTGATAATGCCCACGCCTAAATCGATATCCCAGGAGAGTTCCCTGCTGGTATCACTCCGGTTCTGGGTCACGCCCACGATGGTGATCACCGGATAATCATCCGGAGCCGGAGGGTTTTGTTCATCGATTCCCAGGAAGCATGTCGGGTAAGAATCAAACTTATCCTTGCACCAGTCGTCTATGGCCTTATCGTAGACGATTGCTTTCTGGATTTCTTTTAAAAGCTCAGCGGTCGTCATGGTCATTTCCCTTTCTGGTACCGGTCGATGGCTTTCCAGAATGTTCCTTCGAACAGTGAATGGATCTTCGGTTTCATCTTGTTATAGACCGGCGTAAATATGGGCCTCTTGGGGACTTTGAGCACATGGGTCGATGCTTTCAGCGCATGGTAGTCTTGACCAACGGTGCCTTGTTTTTTCTTCATCCGGGTAAGCGCCCACAGCTTTCTCATCTTGTCCGTCACCTGAATGGTTTCTCCGGTCTCGGCTTTTCTGGCTATTTTCGATAAGCCTGGGTCAACTTTTCCGGGCTGGCCTTTCTTGGATTTTCCGAAATCCACCTGCACAAGTGTTCCCTCATCATCCACCCGGTATCGGGAAAACTTCCCCAACTCAAACAAGGGAGAGTTCTTGCCGCTTCGTCTTTTAGACCATTTACCGCCTTGTTTTTTTCGGAAGTTCCGGGTCAACGGATGAAGGCCCGACCAGCCGGTTCCGCCATATTCCACATGGTTCCGAAGTTCGGTCATGGTCTGCCAACCAATAAACTGAAGGGCGCTCTTTCTTGCCCGTTTGAATATGCCCGGCATGTTCATGAACGTTTGGGTCACGGCACTTAAATTTTTAACGTCTACTTTCAGTTCCATGTTTACCTTTTAAACGTTGGCTTGATGTCGCGTTTTACCGAGAGTTCCCACAAGGTTTCCCCGTCCCCTTCGATAATGCCGGTGCTGGTCCAGAGGATTTCGTCTATTTCGATGTTTCCGGGAAGCTCCGGATCAGGGATGTCGGATTTTCTCACCCGGATTTTACCTTCCATGCAAAGAGCTCCGTCATGGGAGGTGGCCCCTTGCCGGAAGATCACCCGGATATTTTCAGGAAATCCGTTCTTCGGAGTGAAGACGGCATCCTTTCCGGCAAGGAGAAAAAGATCGTCTATCCCTTTTTTCAAATCATCCAAAAACGTCATGATCAGCTCATCGTGAGTTTAACAAGTATGCCCGGCCTGTAGCAGATCGGGAGCGGGTTTGACTGAGTGTGAAGATCCATGCCCCGGCCAAACTTTCTGGGTTCCAGTTTGGAATAAAGCTCCATGCCGAACGTGTTAGCGGTCTCGATAAAGTCCGCAGGGGAA